>Ga0315914_1009770_pt1 | contig 12201 bp, 18 predicted proteins | sample MpolenodulesMG_FD_203920 | JGI IMG/M metagenome (GOLD analysis project Ga0315914, IMG submission 203920) | Medicago polymorpha root nodule microbial communities from Los Angeles, California, United States - elongated nodules | ecosystem: Host-associated > Plants > Roots > Nodule | place: USA... | reverse complement strand
TGGGTCATTTAATCGGTTGGGAAATCGTCGATTAAACGATCCAATCGACTTTGTGATTGTTTAAATGTTTGGGAAATCGACATTTAAACAATCCCTTAGAAATAACGATATCATTTGGACATGAATGATATTGTCGAGTGGTTGTGATAATATTGTTTAAACAGTCGTAAAATAGTTTATTAGCCGCACTTTAATTAATAAGTTTTTTCCTTCTTCAATTTCTTTTGCGCAACGGTTGAATTATTTGGCTCCTCTGATAGACTGAATTAAGTCGAGACTGTTAGGTTCGAAGAGTAAAAATTTATCTTTTGGTGCTCGGTTGGTACTTCTAAATTTGTCATGTCCTCTATTTCGATATGTTTTCTTTCCTTTTTCGAGGCTCCAAGTGTTAGATATAGTCGACTTTATTCTTGGGTAAAGAGGTTGGAGGCTTGGGGTTTAGAAGAATGTGGAGTTTAACCTTGCTTTATTAGATAAATGGTGTTAGAGGATGTCTGTCACACATATTGTTCTCACACGCACCTTTCAGATCCAATTTTTCTTTTGTGAAGGTTTTTTGTGGGATTAACCATAATTCTTCTTCCATAGTTTTTTTTTCTTTCGCAAATGGAGACAAAATAAATTATAAGGAAAGGTCAAAAGGAAGGTGAATTCAAGGGTGAAGGTTTTATTAAATCCCTCACCGGTGGACCACGTCAAATAACCATCGAGAGTCATTAGATTGATCAAGTTCATATATGTTATTACACACTAGATCACACATTTCTTATTTATTTATTTTTTAATAAACTATATTTTCTTCCTCCCATGTAGTTCATGAACGCAAGAAAGGTTGCGGTGCCCAGGAAAATCGCTGTCCTCGAACCTCCACTGTCGTCCTCACAAATCCTATTTGAAGATTCTTCCACTCATATTTTTCGCAGTTGAAATTATAAAGATGAAAGTTTCATTTTTTTTAATTAACAAATCATTGCTAGAATGGATGAAATCAAGGGATCATGCTATAAATATATCTTTTAATGAATCTTTAGGAGAGAAATGTTCCTAGGATTGGATGAAATCAAGGGGTGACGTGATGCTATAAGTATATTCAATCAACATTTTCAAAGATTATGCCAAATAGTAAATTATTGTGATTACTTGAATTTGAGATGAGTTTACCATTGCTAAAGAAAATAAACTAAAATTCAAAATTGTGCTTAGAATATGGTGATTTAGAAGTTGGTGATGGTGGTTGAGTACGTGAGAATGAGATAGAAGAAAGAAGAAAAAAATATTCTATGTTGGATGCATCGTAGGATCTGATAGGACAACATAATCCGATGGTTTTTATTCGTGGTTCACCATGAACCACTTAGTTGATGGTTCATCCTAGATGTCACCCAAAAGGAATAAGAATAAGAAAATTGCTATTCTCACAAAAAAAAAATTCCTAACTAAACGAACGAAAGTACCACTGCGTAACTTAATACACACTTGGTACTTTCAGCGTGAGTTAACTCACGTAGGTTATAAACCAAACGTGACTTAACTCACGATGCGTGCTGTTATAGAATAGCAACTCAGAAACATAATCATCCACTTTCAAAACTTCCCAAAACATCACCAAGTGCGATTTTCTTCATTCTTGCGTCATTCAAAGTCAATTTCTCTCACAAAATCAAGTAAGTGTTTGCATTGTCTTTTTTTGGTTTAAATTTTTGATTTTTTTTGGAGAAATTTAACATATTTAGGTTTGTAGAAATTTGGTTTGCATGTTAGTTTTTTTGGTGACTTAAGTTATGAATTGTTGTTTAGAAGTTGAACAGAGTAGGTTTGATTGAAATGTGGTAGGTTAGAGTTAGGAATTGTTAGAAATTATGTTGAACTATAGGAGTTTGATAAAATGTCTCAATGAAAATTTATTTGTTTTTTGCATTGTTAATGATGAAATTTGTTAGAAATTGGTTTGTTAATGTTGATTATAGTTAGTTTGACTGCAATGTGGTAGTTTACAAATTGAAATGCAATTGCCAAAATTTAACTGTTGTTGAATAGTTAGAAATGACACAATGTCCCTATGAAAAAATTCATTGATTTTTTGCTTTTTGAAATGTTGTGTAGTTATGTCTTAGAGGCATGACAAAATTAGGGCAGATGGTGACAGGGGGCATGAGGATTGGTAGGGGTAATGATGCGGAGGGACCATCGTCACAGGTGGGTGCGTCCCACATAGTGGAACCGACGCATTATCAGTATCAACATCATCATGAGGCATATCAGCCTCAATATGAGCAGTCTCAATATGAGCAGACTCACCAACAGGAAGGTGAGATTCTAAGGAAGTGGATGTTTGGTCAACTGTTAGTCAGGATCATGTGCTTCAAATTAATGGTAGATTTATCCGGACAAATGAGGAATTTTACTTGTTTAATATTTATGCACCTTGTGAGCCTCGCGGAAAACAGGAATTATGGGTATCATTGTCAGCAAGATTGCAGTTGTTAGGAGGTGCGAAGGTGTGTGTGCGCGGTGATTTTAATGCGGTTTGTTGTGTGGAGGAAAAGCGGTCACATAAGGGAAGCACTTCAGCCCATGATATTCAACATTTCGGCCTCTTTATTGATGACAATGGGTTGATCTATTTACCTTTGTGTGGCTGTCGGTTTACGTGGTTTAAGGGGGACGGTACCTTTATGAGCAGGTTAGACCGTTTCTTGTTTTCAGAATAATGGTGTCTTCAATGGCCCAATTGTTTTCAGGTGGCATTTAGTTCATGCTAGAAATATTTCTGGAAAAATTGATGTTTTAAAAATTTGACTCTCAGAGTTAGATGAAAAAGGGGAGGAAGGTGGGTTGTCAGCGGGAGAAATAGAGGAGATGAGGGGCATAACACATGATATTCACTCTTTGTCACGTGTTAGTACCAGTATCAGTTGGAAACAGTCACAGATTCTTTGGTTGAAGGATGGGGACACTAATTCTAAGTATTTCCATACGGTTCTTTCTAGTCGTCGGAGGCGGAATGCCATTGTTTCGTTGTTGGTAAATGGCAACATTGTGGAAGGTGTTCAGCCCATTCGACATGCAATTTATTCTCATTTTAAAGATCATTTTGCGGCTACAAATGTTTCAAGACCGAGGGTTGAAAATTTAATGTTCAAAAACTTATCTTATGTGGAAGGAAGTGGGTTGATAAAACCGTTTTCAGAAGGTGAAGTAAAAGCTGCAATTTGGGATTGTGATAGTTTCAAAAGTTCTGGTCCGGATGGAGTGAATCTTGGTTTTATCAAGGATTTTTGGGAATATTCAAAAGGTGATGTTGTGCAATTTATATCAGATTTTCATCGGAACGACAAACTAACAAGAGGTAAAAACACTACATTTATAGCTCTTATTCCTAAGGTAGATAGCCCTTAGAGTTTAAATGACTTTCGACCTATTTCCTTGGTTGGGTATCTGTATAAAATACTGTCGAAAGTGCTAGCTAATAGATTGAGAATGATTATTGGTCGGGTAATATTAGAGTCTCAGACAGCCTTTGTGAAAGATAGACAGATTCTTGATGGCATTCTAATTGCAAATGAGGTGGTAGATGATGCAAAAAAATCTAAAAAGGAGTTGATGCTTTTTAAAGTTGATTTTGAAAAAGCATATGACTCGGTGGATTGGGGGTACCTGGATGCGGTAATGCATAAAATGGCGTTTCCGGTGTTGTGGAGGAAATGGATTAAAAAATGTGTAAGTACAGTCACTACATCAATTCTAGTAAACGGAAGTCCTACAGATGAGTTTCCTTTTCAAAGGGGATTACGTCAAGGGGATCCTCTTTCTCCTTTTCTATTTTCGCTAGCAACTGAAGGATTGAATGCAATGATGAATTCGGTGGTGGATAATAATTTGTATAAAGGTTACGGGGTTGGTACATCAAATTCGGTTGTGGTGTCTCATTTGCAGTTCGCGGATGATACGTTGCTATTAGGTGAAAAGAGTTGGGCCAATGTGTGAGCTCTAAGGGAGTTGTTGACTTTGTTTGCAGAGATGTCTGGTTTAAAAGTGAACTTTCATAAGAGTTTGATGGTTGGAGTTAATATTGGGGATTCGTGGTTGATTGAGGCGACGTATATTTTAAACTGTAAAGTGGGTAAAATTATGTTCTTGTATCTTGGTCTCTCGATTGGAGGTGATCCTCGGAAGTTAGCATTTTGGGAACATGTTGATGAGTCAATAATTAGTGTTTTTCATATATTATTTGAGTATATTTTATTTAGATTTTATTTGTTTTTATTTCCCTTTTAGAACTATTTTACTTCAATTGCAAGTTATTTAATTTCAGGAACAAATATTCTAAAGATTGAGTCTTGGAGCAAAAGAAAAGAGATTTGGAGCTGATTCAGGCTGAAAATACGATGATTGAATGCAAAAATATGAATCTCCCAAGTCAGAAGCTTGGCACGGCCCGTGCCACCAGCCACACGGCCGTGCCAATACCCAGAGTTCCTTTTGCTGCTTTCTGCTTTCTGGACAAGCTGCCTATTAGTTTATTTTTGACCCAAAGCCCGTGGTTTCTTGTGCAACACTTTAATGATTTATTTCTTACGTCTTAAGTCAATGTTAGACTATAAATAGAGCAGCCCTCAAGCTTGTATAATCATCTTTTGTTATCTGGAATTAATAGTGATAATTGTTTATTTGAATAAAAGTTCTTCCTTTTTATTATTTTATTTTATGTTCTTCTCCTTCTTCTCTTTTATGTCTACGATGAACATGAGTGAGTAGACTCTTCTTGTCTTGGGATTGTCGGATGAGTCTAATGACTTAATTCCTATCAAACCAAGCCTCGAACCCTAATTTTATGTACATCTATTTTCTAATCTAAATTCACTATTTTTTATAATGAATTAACAAGTACCAAATTCATAAAGCGACAACGGAGGGTTAGTACTTGTTAATACATAATTACAAATATCAAAGCGAAACATCGAAAGAAGAAGTTTTGATATTAGAACAAGTGAATTTAGACAAGGATTGGCAAACATGAGAATAGTCTAGCCAACCTTGAGACAATAAAGTTTCGTTCTTCAAGGATTCCAATAGCAATCAACCATGAGAATAGGCGTGGTTGCTAGAGGAACACGCTCACTGAAACCGAAAGGAGACGTGATAGGCTAAAGAGAAACCTGTCTTTAGAAAATAGGTCCAACATAAAGTTCTAGGTTTAGGGTTTGGTTTGTGAAGGATTTGTCACCATGACGAACCAATAATCCCAAGGCGCTTTTTATTATTATTTTCAAAACCGTTAAAAATCCCAACTTTACAGTTTATTTCTCTTCTAATCATTCATAATAGTTAATTGAATTCAATAAGTCCCTGTCGGAACGATACTCTTTATTACTACATCGGTAAACCGTGCACTTGTGGATTTACTACATCAAGTTTTTCGCGCCGTTGCCGGGGAGTTGGGCAATTTAATTAACTTTTTAGTAGTGGTTAGAATTTTTCTTTTTCTTTTATGCATAGAAGCAAAAGTCTTGGTGAATTCGTTCCCGAGATCGAAAGGTTCTTGCATAAAAGAAAGAGAGAAGCACAAAATAATAACGCTATGGCTGCGGAACACACTCTTAAAGAGTATGCAACCCCATCTACGGATGAGCCACAAGCTATTGTTGTGTACCCAACGGTTGAGGGTAACAATTTTGAAATTAAGCCTGCACTCCTTAACTTAGTGCAGCAAAACCAGTTTTCCGGATCACCCACTGAGGACCCGAATCTGCATATTTCAACTTTTTTAAGACTCAGTTGAACCTTGAAAGCAAACCAAGAGGCCGTAAGGCTCCACCTCTTTCCTTTCTCCTTAAGGGATAGAGCTAGTGCTTGGTTTCATTCATTGGAAGTTGGTTCGATCACTTCATGGAACCAAATGAGGCAATAATTCCTTTCCCGATTCTTCCCCTTATAAAACTGCTAAATTGAGGGATCAAATCACACGGTAGTGCTATTGAAGGTGTTGAGCAAATGAATTATGCTCAATACAACCAAGGAATGAGGCAAATTCAATTTTTTTACAAAAGCCCTCAAAATTCCTATGGACAAATGGCACCACCCGGTTATGCAAACAACCAGAGAGTCCCTCAGAAATCTGGCTTGGAAATTTTAATGGAAAGTTATGTTATGAATCAATCCAAGAAACTCCAAGAGCTAAAAAACCAAACTGGAATTCTGAATGACTCTCTTGCCAAACTCACATCCAAGGTAGACTCCATTGCTACTCATGCTAAGATGCTTGAAACTCAAATCTCCCAAGTGGCCCAACAGGTGGCTACTTCCTCTCAGACCCTGGGAGTCTTCCTAGGTCAAACTGAGGCCAACCTCAAAGCCCACATAAATGCTATTACTCTTAGGGACGGTAAACAGTTAGAGGACCCGTTGTGAAAGCCACAACAATTGAGAGAGAAGAGAGTGATAAACCAAGGAGTGAGAAGCCTTAGGAAAGAGTGAAAAACCTCTTGTTTCACCACCTTATAAGCTCAAAGTTCCCTTAGGAGGTACAATTTGAAAAATTTGTTAACATGCTAAAAAAGATTTACATCAATAATCCTTTTGTTGAAGCTTTGTCTCGCATGCCCTTCTATGCAAATTTTTTAAAAGATATCTTGTTAAAGAAAAGAACAATAGAGGGTAAATCTACGACAGCCTTAACAAAAGAATGTAGTAATGTCTTGAAGAAATCACCTCCAAAACTTGGGGATCCAGGTAGTTTTTCCATTCCTTGTGTGATTGGGAGTGAGACCCTTGATAAGGCCATGTGCGACTTAGGGGCTAGTATTAGCTTGTTGCCCTTGTCCCTCTTTAAGAGGATGGGTATAGGGGAGTTGAAACTTACCGAGGTGACCTTAAAGTTAGCTGATCGTACCACCATCTAACCCGTCAGATTTGTGGAGGACATCCCCTTTAAAGTAGGAGGGATATATATCCCGGCTGATTTTATAGTAGTAGGCATAGAGGAGGATGCCCAAGTACCTATCCTTCTAGGGAGGCCCTTTCTCGCTACTACGGGTGCTATTATTGATTTTCAGGGTGGTAGGATTGTCTTTCAAGTGAGTGATGAAATGGTAGGATTTGAAATAGAGGATCTTAATAAGGACCCCATTGATTTTTCTTGTTGCATGAGATGATCATAATGTGAAAGAACGTTCCTTAGCGTCATCTGCACAATATGATCTCTTTGATCCTTTTTAAAGGTGCTTTCTAACCATCAAGCTAATGACTTTAAACGAGCACTCCGTGGGAGGTAACCCACGAGTTTAATTGCTTTTGTTTTGTTTTATTTTAATTTATTTTTTAGGTAAATGTCCCAAAAAGAGGAGAAAACAAAAAAATTTGAGCCCCCTAGGACCAGAAGCTTGGCACGGCCGTGCCAAGCCAAGATCAACAAAACTCCAGAAAGTTGGCACGACGTGTGCCTGTAGTGGCACGACAGTGCGCGACTCGCATCTAGTTACCTTTAACCCATCTTGGCCTTTTAAGACGTAGTGCGGTGGCTAACCAAGTGTTGTCTTGGAATTAGTCCACACGCGATGCTACACTTAAACGAGACTTTTCTACGAACGTTGTTGGACTGGGTGTTGTCCCGTCACCCAAGAAAATTCGGAGGGGGCAGGACTTTGGGAACTTGGTAGAACCCGTGATACAGGTACAAATAAAACGATAATCCTTACCGTATGGCGTGTTTACCCTTGACTCCAACATTATGGACCTTAACCTCACCATGTTTTCTATGTTCTTTAGCATAATCATACATACATGCATTCATCCATAAATAATTTATTTTTCATTCATTAAACATCGAAGGACTTATATAAGGTTTTTTATAAACATCATACATATGGAGGGTGTTGTAAGGAGAACTCATAGGTATGAATTCAAGAAGCCAGATTTGGAGAACTTAAGAAAGCTAGGGAAGATGCTGAAGAGTCCATATCACTTTCGCAAGCGGTATGGATATATGCTTAGTATTCTCAAGACGGATGTTGATGAGGGGCTCCTCAATACTTTGGTCCAGTTCTATGACCCGCTTTACCACTGCTTTACCTTCCTTAATTACCAGCTTGTTCTCACACTTGAAGAGTACTCCCACTAGGTTGGGTTACCAGTACTTAACCAAGTACCCTTCCACGGTCTTGAAACCGTTCCTAAAATCCCGGCCCTTGTAGTTGCTCTTCACCTTGAAACATCCTATATAAAAAACCATTTTACCATCAAAGGAGGTCTCCAATGTCTACCCTTCAATTTCCTTTACCAAAAAGCCACCAATTTCTTTGAAAGATTGAATGTCGATGCCTTTGAATCTATCGTTGCCTTACTTATCTATGGCATTGTACTCTTCCCGAATATTGACAACTTTGTTGACATGAATGCCATCCAAATTTTCTTAACCCAAAACCCCGTCCCCACTTTGCTTGCTGATGATACATTTCTTTCCATCCATGATTGTACTAACAAAGGACATGGAGTTATCATATGTTGTACGCCTTTACTACAAACCTGGTTTACTTCACACTTACCCCGCCCAAAGTTCAGACCGGAGAAGCTTCTGTGGTCTAAAAAGATCATGGCCCTTACCCTTGCCAACATAGTTTGGTTCAACCCAGTTCTTGACCCAAAAGTTATTATTGACCGCTGTGGAGAATTCAACAACGTACCTCTTCTTGGGATACGTGGGGGAATCAACTATAACCCAGATCTTGCCAGACGTCAGTTCGGATACCCTATGAAGATGAGCCATCTTTACCTCTTCCTAGATAGTGAATTCTTCTTCTACAAAAAAGATGGTGCGAACAAGAGAGCACAATTTGTGAAAGCTTGGCATTCCATTATCAAGATGGATAAGAATCATTTGGGAAGAAATTCGAATACCGCTCAAGAAGCTTACATCCAATGGGTCATCAATCGAGCAGACAAACTCAAGATGCTTTACCCTCTGCAAAGGTTTGTTACCTCAACCACTCCGACAATACCTTTACCTTTACCCCCTAAGACTCAGGAGGAGTCCCAAGAGAGGGAAGCTATGCTAATCCGTGTAAATGCCGCTTGGCAAGAAAAGTATCAAGAAGTTGTGCGGGAGAATGACGTTATAATGGGCCTACTAGAACAGAGAACTTGGGAACTCCACAAGAAAGAGCATAAAATCATTGAACTAGTTAGCGTGATCCAAGAGAAGGATGCGGTACTTAATCAGGATCCCACGAGGAGGAAGAAGCAGAGGGCTTTCTTTGCCAGTTCATGTTCATATTCTGATGATCCATCCCCCTCAAGAGTTTAAATTCCTCCAGGGTTTCTTTTACTGTCTTATTTTTTCTTCTAGCTTTTATTTATAAGTCTATCCCTTGGCTTTGTTATTAGAAAGGGAATTATCTTGTAGTTGTTTTTAATTAAGTCTATCCCTTGGTTTTGTTGTTAGAAAGGGAAATATCATATTTGTTTTTCATTAAGTCTATTCCTTGGCTTTGTTATTAGAAGGGGAATTATCTCGTAGTACTTCAATTATTCAATGAAATTTTTCAATTATGATATTTACAAAACTTGCTTTCATAAGTCCTTCGATAAATAAAAATGTGTCCGTTTTTGCATAACAACATGCATCATCTTGCATTTCATAGTCTCAAATCCAAAGTCTCACACAAGTTTTCTTTTCCATAAAAGGTCAATCCGTTTCAAAAGGGGCCCGACATAAGGTCTACAAGTATACTCGTACTCACTACACTCGAGCAAACATCAAGAAAAAGATGGATTATGTCGAGCAAGAAAATCGAGTGCTCCGTGAAGAAATGGCAGCCATGCAGACTAAGATGGATGAAATGACTGAATTGGTAAAGAAACTGACGGATGCTCAAAATCAACCACCACCTCTTCCTATCAGAGCTCAGGCTGAAGCATCTACCTCTGTTGTCCCTGAATGGACAATATGTGCTGATACTCCGACACACTCTGCTCCACAGCGTTCCGTGCCTTGAATCCCGCTTTTTCTGCTGGCGAAATACTTCGTCCCATTGCTTGTGAAGCTCAGATGCCTACGTATCAATATGAAGCTCATGTTCATCTGCCTTTTGTGAGAACCCCTCTAGTTGCCGTGACTTACTCAACACCTGTGATCCATACTGTTCCACAAAATGAAGAACCCATCTTCCATTCAGGGGATGTGGAGGCCTATGATAAAGTGGATGACCTACGGGAGAAGTATGAAATGATGAATCAAGAGATGCAAGCTCTCCGTGGGAAAGAAATATTCGGGAAAGATGTTTATGATATGTGCTTGGTACCGAATGTCTAGATACCCCACAAGTTCATGCTCCCAGAGTTCGAGAAATACAAAGGGACGTCCTGCCCCAAGGACCATTTGAGAATGTATGTGAGGAAGATGTCGCACTGAAGACAGTTTAGTCGGTGCCGCACTGAAGTGGTACATGAATTTAGACCGTTCAGAAGCCAGAACTTTCGATGATTTATGTGAAGCCTTTATACAACAATACAAGTTTAATGTGGACATGGCTCCGGACCGAAGTGATCTTCAAGCTATGACTCAGAAAGACAGGGAAACATTCGAGGACTATGCCCAGCAATGGAGAGATATTGCTGCCCAAATCAGCCCGCGTATAGAGGAGAAAGAAATGACCAAACTCTTCTTAAAAACCCTCAATCAATTCTCCTATGAGAGGATGGTTGGAAGTGCGCCTAGGAACTTCACAGAGATGGTCGACATGGGTGTACAGTTAGAAGAAGGGGTCCGAGAAGGACGATTAGTGAGAGAAAGTGTACCTACCAGCAGTGCAAAGAAATTCAGGAATAACTTTTCGAGAAAGAAAGAACAAGAGGTCAGTATGGTGGCCCATGGGAGGCCTCAACAACATTATCCAGCCTATCAACACATTGTTGCCATCGCACCTGCTACCATTGCTACTCAACCACCAAGTTATCAGCCTCAATTCCCACAATATCATCCACAATATCCTCATCAACAATACCCTCCACAATATCCCCAACAACCGTATTAGCACCGTCAATATCAACAACAACATACCAACAGTATCCACAACAACCCTATCAACAACAGCAGCCTCGACCACAAAGGATGCAAATTGACCAAATTCCCGTTACATATGCAGAGTTACTCCCCAGGTTGCTCAGAAAGAACTTGGTTCAAACCAGGGAACCTTCTTCAATGCCGGAAAAACTGCCAGCATGGTATAGACCTGAACAGACTTGTACTTTTCATCAAGGGGGCCCGGATCATAATATTGAAAACTGATATGGCTTCAAACATGCAGTCCAGAGGCTAATCAATGATAAGAAAATCACTTTTACAGACTCAAACCCAAATGTTCAGACTAATCCATTGCCAAATCATGGTGCTGTAGCTGTCAACATGGTAGAAGATGTCCAAGGGACTCGCCTCATTCTCAACGTTCAACATATCCGGACACCATTGGTCCCATTACATGCCAAGTTATGCGAAGTATCTCTCTTCGAACATGATCATGATGTCTGCGAAGTGTGCCTTCTAGATCCCAGGGGCTGCTAGAAAGTAAACGATGATATTCAAGGACATTTGAACCGAGGAGAACTTGTTGTTGAAAGGAAATGTGACGATGTATGTGTTATAACTCATGAAGAACCTTTGGAGATATTTTTCGATAGTCAGAGGTCGGTTGTTGCTCCTTTAGTGATCTGCTTGCCTGGCCCGGTACCTTATGCTTCTGAGAAGGCCATTCCTTACAAATACAATGCCACTATGATAGAAGATGGTCGTGAAGTGTCGGTACCACCTTTGCCTTCTATGGGTAATATTGTTGAAGACAACAGAGTGCTAAGAAATGGGTGTGTAATCCCTGTAGTGTTTCCAAAGAAAGTTGGTGCCCCGGTAACTGAAGAGGCTCAAGCTAAAGATTTCAGTGTAGTCAAAGATGCAAGCCAGTCTACTAGGGCCGATGCAAGTTCTGATTTTGATGAGATTCTCAAGCTAATAAAGAAGAGTGAGTACAAGGTGGTTGATCAACTAATGTAGACTCCGTCAAAAATATCCATACTGTCTTTGTTGCTGAATTATGACGTTCATAAGGAAGCTTTGATGAAGGTTTTGGAACAAGATTTTGTAGACCATGACGTAACTGTTGGTCAATTCGGAGGAATAGTGGGGAATATTAAAGGTGAGAAAAACACAAAAAG
>Ga0315914_1009768_pt1 | contig 12204 bp, 6 predicted proteins | sample MpolenodulesMG_FD_203920 | JGI IMG/M metagenome (GOLD analysis project Ga0315914, IMG submission 203920) | Medicago polymorpha root nodule microbial communities from Los Angeles, California, United States - elongated nodules | ecosystem: Host-associated > Plants > Roots > Nodule | place: USA... | reverse complement strand
TGATTTTGCAAAGTTTTTAGCAGAAATCAAGTTATCAAAATCCGGAAAGTGCTTGGATATGATCAAAATTTAAGATAATTAGTGTATATTATTAACTGATACAAGACAGTTTCGGCAACAGAAAGTCAAGATAATATTAAGCAATGAAACAAGTTATCAAAATCTGAAAAGTGGTTGGATCTGAGATTACATCGAAGATCAATAGATGACACACTACATGTAGAAGAAGCGATGAAAATGAGCAGAATAAAAACAAAACTGAAGCGAGCTATAGCCAATTGTATTGGAGAGGTCCATGCTTGGACCATTTAAAAAAAGGTCCATAATAGAGGGACCCTTGTTTATAATCTTTTTTAAGACTTGCTATGATTTGTTTCTCATATTAAAGACATGGTTTAGAAATATATTTTATATTGCAATCTTTTTTATACATACTAGCAAGTCGCGCTTTTTATTATGTTAACGTTCAAAATTTATGAATGATGTTTTTTTTGTGAAATTTTGATTTTGATTAAAACTAAAAATATAAATGTTTGTTGCTTTCTTGGCTTGTTCAAAAAAAAAAATGTTTATTGCTTTCTAGTTATAACAAACGAAACTAATCATGATTATCTATTTCAATGACATCAATAATATAACAAAAAAATATAATATAAATTTCTTTTTTTTAATGACACCAACAACAATCTTTATTATAGAAAAAATTGTTTAAGGGTATGGTTGGGATAATGAAAAAGTAAGTATAAATGTACTCATCTAATTTGTTACATTTTTTAAATGATAATTAAAGGAAACACACGCACATATATATATGTTCATATCGTGTTTGTTACATTTTTTTTAATATTTAAATTTATTTTTATCTATTTGTTACATTTGTTATTTGTATTGAAATTTGAGGGCATTTTTGGAAAGAGAAAAAACCAATCCAAAAGAGCTGAAATAAGTTATTTTCTTTATACATAGTATAAATATTGATTATAATTTAGCTCCCTAAAAAAGCTGAAATGTAAATATTTGTAAATATCATATCTTTAGCATTGATAGGAGTATCAGTATTCATTGCAAATTGATGTTGGCAGGCACATAGATAGGAGTATTTGTAGGAAGCAATGAAGGCTCCTCTTGTATATAACAGAATGCAATGTGAATGTTTTCTGTCGCCTAAAATTCTCTCATCTTCCAAGCAGAAGAAATGCACAATATCACTGCTACTTCTCTAGCTTCTTTTTCTATAATTCCCAACACTGCGTAATTGATTCTTTTCACAAAACCCTACTACGCTCCTCTCTACTCTCATGGTTGAAGATCATTCATTCTTCATGCCTCACCACTCCGCAATCGACAAGCAGATGTAACCGATCCGATGAGGTAAGTTTTTTTTCTTCTCAATATTAATTTTTTTTAACCCTAAGCACCATCATTTTCCGCTAAACCCATAATGCTTATAAATCATAGAGATGAAATAATGTTGTGTGAACTTAGATAGGATTCTTCCTGTGTTTTTTATGAAGGCATTGACCTTTTCATTTAGGGTTTTGTATTTTCATAATCGATGCATGTATGACATGGACATGCTATTATATGATTTTTCTTTTCTTTTTTAGTAATGTAGTTTGTGTTTGTTTTTGGATCAGACTTTGAATAATTCTATGAAAGCTTTTTTTTTTAGTAATCGTTCTCTTTCATATGTATCAAGGATTGAGGAAGTAGATGTGAATTCTGAAATAGTGGTGTGCTCTTATGATGAAGAACATGACCGATTAAGTAATCTCTCGGACGATTTGATTTTTAATATTAGGATTGAAGAAGCAGACGAGAATTCTGAAACAGTGGTGTGCTCTTACGATGAAGAACATGACCGATTAAGCAATCTCTCAGACGATTTGATTTTTAATATTAGGATTGAAGAAGCAGACGAGAATTCTGAAGCAGTGGTGTGCTCTTACGATGAAGAACATGACCGATTAAGCAATCTCTCAGACGATTTGATTTTTCATATTAGGATTGAGGAAGTAGACGAGAATTATGAAACAGTGGTGTGCTCTTGCGATGAAGAACATGACCGATTAAGCAATCTCTCGGACGATTTGATTTTTCATATTTTGTCTTTCCTATCAACAAAAGAGTCTTATAGAACATGTGTTCTATCCACTAGATGGGGGTCGATCTGCACCAAGATCCCCGACCTTCACTTTGAATTACCTGAGATTCCAGACCAATCTGTCTATGCTGCTCTTCTAAGACGCACCGAAAATATCAGAAAACTAAGTCTCGATAGTGTGGTAGCCTGTCAACCACAAGATGTACACATGTGGGTTTCAAAGGCATTAGATCTCATGGTCCAGGAACTTGACCTGGAATTGTTGCTCCATGGAAAAACCTTATTGCCCCTTAGGCTTTTTAGGTGCGAGTCACTTGTGGTCTTAAAGTTGCGGGGCAGGATTTGTCTAGGATTCAGTTCTTCTTTTGATGTATATTTACCGTCACTAAAGATTCTTCATCTTCGATTAATTGTGTTACTTACTATGTTTGACGATCATGTCGAGTATGATCTCGATAAATTTCTATCCGGTTGTCCACATGAGGACATCTTTCAACAACCCATCAATATCTCTCTTCTCTTATTAAAGAGATTAACCCTTTATTTATTCATGCCTATAGTTGCATCTCACATTGGTCCTGTGCAAATTAATGCCCCGTCACTTGAAGTTCTTTCTATTACTGATTATTCATCGTCGCCCATAATATATGAGGTTGTAAACTTGTCCAATCTCGATGAAGCTACTCTTTTCATTGATCAACTTCCGGATTTTTACAGTCTGTACACACTCATGAAAGGACTTTCTAATGTCAAATCATTGACTCTTGGTTCTAAAACTTTTCATGTAAGTTTCATAATTTTTTTTTCTTTTTTAGTGATAAGTTCCATATTTTGCCACCCATATGCAAATCTCTTTTCATTTTTTAATCTTGTTATGCAGATTCTAAGCATGGAGGACAAACTTGAAAAAATACATCTTCTCACTTTTCACAATTTATTATCTTTATCGGTTGAAATATCCGAGAATATCAGTTGGAGTATGCTTGTTTGCTTTCTACATAATACTCCAAAACTTAAGGATCTTGCCATTGAGGTATGTATGATGTTTTCTTAACTATATTTGCACAAATTTTTAAAAGGTAAAATATATTAATAAGCTCAAAATCTAGCACAAGAAATGCAAAGACCAAGTAAAAGATACACGAAGTTTGGAAGATTCCAACAATAATTTTTGGTATTGTTTACATGCAGAAGGAAATTGAAAAAAATTCTCAAAGAAAGGAGGTTGGAAACTCGAGTTGGGTGGGGCCATCCGTAACTCCGACATGTCTTTCAATCAGTCTCATTGCATTTGAATTTAAAGGAATTCAAAACATAAAAACTGAGTTAGACTTTGCGCTGTATATTATAAATCACTCAAGGAAGTTAGAGAAGGTAAAGATTTTCACACCCGATTCAGAGAAAGTTGTAGAAAGATGTTTACTCAAGGGGTCAGAGAAATCCTCGATACTAGTATTGGTATGAAGTATATACTTTCTTTTTTCAATAGTGAGTTTATACTATTTATTTTAATGAAAAAAGCGAGTATGTTAATTTTGTTTTTTTTAACAAGTGGTATGTTAGTATCTCTTGGTATGATGTTATGGAGTGGTGATAGAACTTGGGAAAATTACATTGATCTCCTTTAAAGTTATATTAAACAACACAAACACCCCATTTAATTTTGAAAAAACACTAACCTCCCTCAAGTTAACAATGTTAGCACAGTTAGTGGGAAAACACACCTCTACGTTTTTCCTCGAAGTTCTTAGTTTTGTATGGCCACTTTGTCGACAAGTTTTTTATTCTTACTAGTTTGTGTAATTTTGATGAGTTGATGGTAATTTTGAGCAAAGATGAATCTATTTTCTTTTGATTATCATTAATATAGGTGTTGTCATTTTTTGAGCATCACCAATAGCTTTGCCATCATGTTCTTGTTTTGACGACAACAACTTGCTTAAGATGCATTCCAAAACATTTGTACATATACCAATTTAAAATTAAACATCTATTAATTTGAATTACATAAAAGCATAAGGAGAAATAAAACGGAGGAGCATAGTGAGTAAAAGAAAGGAAATGAAAGAATCAACAATGGCCGTTTCACAAATATGGAGGAGGCCTAGGTCATAATTTTTTGTGAGTGGATCAACCAATATCTGTTCTAACAGGGCATTGAGAGTGTTACCCTATAGAAAGCAGGTTTATGAGTTGAATTCAATTGTGCTTTATGATAGAACATTATGGTGTAATTTTATCTATGTAGTTGACCCGACTTGGTTAGTGTTACCCTATAAGGGTAGGTGTTCATCACATTGAAAATTAAGGGAGGTTTGTGTTTGATTAATAAATAGAGGGGTGTGTGACATTTTAACAAACCTTGAGGGAGGTCAATGTAAATTCTCCTTGGAACTTTCATCCTCCCTTATCGTTCTAGGCATTTACTCCAACCATCAACACAACTATATATAAATAATCTATAAAGTAAAGTTTGAAAATCATACCAGTGATATATAAATTTATAAAGATATATAATATTTATGCTTATGAGACCAAAAAAAAAAAAAATATTTATGCTTATCATCTTACAATTAATTATTCAATATTTGTTTCAGGAGATTAATTTAATTTGAAAACCATTTGGATGCCTTCATGGATTCAATCAAGACTACCCGACAATCTTGATCTAGTTATGAAAACTTATATTGGTTTGTTTCATTGAATTCTCTAATGATGAAGAACAAGTTAGACGTTTGATTTTTATTTTTTGAATGGGAGTTAGATTTTGACATAAACCATTTTCGTTGTTCTTTTATTAATCTGACTTAGCAGGTTGGATTTTTTTTCTTCCTATATTGGTCTGTTTTGATAGAATAGTGAAAGAGAAATTACCAAATAATTTTGGAGTTTGGTAAAACATCAAAATAGGCTTGTAACTGTTTGCTTTTCCCATAATTAGTTCACATAGTCTAAGATTTAAGATCTATGCATTTTCCTCTAATATGACATGCAATGTGAAAAAGAAAAGATCAAACCTTAAATTAGTTCCTATTTTTAAGATGATATCATTCATTCTAGGATAGAATATAAGTAAGTGTATCTGTGACACGAACACAAACATTCCCCTATCAATTCTTCATTTCTCCATATCAAATTTAATAAATCAATCACTATATTACCTTTTTATCCTATTTCCCCCCAAATAAATAAATAAAAAGAACAACAATAGATCTCATTACACACAACCTATTAGAGAAAATGGAATAGAAAATAGCATAGAAATATACGCCTCTTAGATTGTTCACACTTCACACCAGTGATCATATACAAGTGTGCAAATATATGTTAACTAAAATAAAGAGCAGAACCGATCACACAGGGAGCAAATATAACATATACAAATATATTTTTTCTTTTCTCTTATTGTAATGTTAGTATATGTAAGACAGCTAACTGTTCAATATGACCTTAAAAAGAGGAGTAACAAGGAAACCTAGTCATCTACGGTTTCAAGGTCCTCAGGAAAATATGTGTCCAAAATGCACACCACTATTTTATTAATGAGATTGTTGTCATAGCTTAGCAATAATCTTTCAATCTTATCCAATCCTGCACACTCTTCAATCATTTTAGCATAAACATTCACCCCCTTATCCTTGTTAATTTCTCCTGCCTTTAAAATGTTTTTCAGCCCAGTCAGACAAAGTCCCAGCATAGACGCGTCTGTGCTGCTCAATTGATCACTGAGTGCCTCGATGCACCCATTACACGCCAAGTACCTAGAACATTGTCAATTGTACATGTCATAAGTTTTCATCACAAGATAAAATGCAAAAGGACTAAAGAATAACATTGTAACACAGACCAAATTATTAATAAACCACAATCCCAACTCAAGGGAACACAAACAAAACAGTATATCAAACTACATGCCCTTCTTTTTAAGGTATCTGTTTATTATTTATACTGATTTTTCTTACAAGTAAAACTTTTTCATTTTACCCCAGAAGAATGATAAAGGAAATTAAAATGCAATGGTCGAACTTACCGAATATGCTCATGAGTTCCCTCAGTGACATTAGCAATAGCCCACACGGCCTTCTTCCTAATGTCGAAGTCAGCCTTTGTGAGACTGACAAGAGAACTAATAAGATCGGCATCAATGACATCCTGAAGAAATGATCTTAATAATATTAGTTGTGACAATATTTAAGAGGTTTAGACAGTCTTATATACATAAACTTCCAGAAACAGTCTTAGTCCATGGATATCTTTTCGGATAAATGCAATCCACATGAATATTCAAGAAAAATTCATCTTCTCAGCTCTCTCCACATCTCAGTCGGCATTTAAAAAATGAATGTGATTCACATTCTTCACTCCTCAGTCACATATATTCAACTTCACAAATGGACCACTATTCCTTCCAAAAATGAGTTTAAGAGTAGCATTTTCAACAAACAGTCACTAAGAAACTACTCGATAGAAAAATCATTACTAAATAAAGCAGGGCCAAATCATTGCTTACCTGTTTTTGAGCAATATTCCCACCTGCGATATTCAAAATGACAAAACAAGCTTCTTCAAGGATGATTTTATCACTTTGTGTAAGAAGATCTTTAAGACAACGAAGAGCTCCACTGTTAATTAGAACCTGAAAAGACGTAGTTAAATTAGTAGAAATATATGATAAAATAAATCAGTTTGATTTAGAATGCCATAAAAGAGGAACGTGACAACAAAATTATGCTCTCTCAGTAGTCTATATAACTCTCATTTGACACTAGCGTGACATGTTCAACAACCTTAATGACAATATGTTTAGAGGTTCCTAGAATCATTAGATAGTAACACATCTTTATTTTTACCTGAGTCTGAGCATCATTAGCACCAGAAGCAATTTCTCCTAGAGCCTGCAGAGCAGGCATTACAACTTCTGACCCCGGATTCCTGTATCAGGGCACAAGAGAAAAAGATAACATGGACGAAGTCACCTCGAGAATATCAGTGCTACCAAAAAAAGACACAAATGTATTGTAATCACTAATCAGTCAAGGACTTACAGTAGTAACTCTACAAGTCGCGGGCAAAAATTTCCCTCAACGATAGCTTGAACCATTTTGTCTGAACCATCCTGAGTAAGCCAGCAGAGAATACAGCATGCATATAGTAAAACTGGTTCATCAGGCATCAATAAGAGTTCCCGAAGGCCGGGTAATGCTGGCAAAATCTGAAAAAGATAACAGGAGAGCATGCAGTTGGAGAAGAGAAGATAACAAAACAATGTCTAAATTCATTATATTTATTAAATTATATAGGATATGCTAAATTTACTGCACATGCAATCCTTGCAAACTTTTCCCAACCTGATCCCCAAGAGTTAGTGGAAGCTTTCCAGGAATAATGTTGACAAAAGCCCATATAGCAATTCTCCATGTAGATTTTATTGTTGTAGAAGGATTCCACAACAGAGACAATAATGGAGGAAGTGAACCATGATTTAAAACAAGATCCTTTGCGGTCACAGAACTACCAGCAATATTACCTAATGCCCATAATGCCTGTTCAATACACGAGACATTGAAATTGTGTAAGCGATTAACTCATACATAGATACATGCATACACGATAGTTTTCTCAAAGCAATTATGCCACGAGATTGAGGAAGACATCACCTGTTCTTTGCCGTCATCGCTACCAGTGCTCAGAAGCTTCACAAGCAGAGGAACAGCACCATGTTCAATCACAGTATTTGTATGCTCAGACAATCCCGCGGTGACATTGATCAGAGTCCATGCTGCCATGGACTGCAGATATAATATTTGTGAGTGAGGTCAAAATCATCTCATTCAGGAATTACTTGATAGAAAAAAATTCATACCTGCAGTTGGGGCATATCATCCCTTTTCAAAAACTGCACAACCCGCGGGATAACACCAGCCTGCTTTACCTTATCAATTAGAGGGATGTAGCCTGAACAGAGATGTGTCAGTAAATGTTCAAATTTGGTTAACAATTAAGAACTTATGAGCACCACATCATGATTTAGGAAAACACATACACCTATAGATTACATAATGTGTAACACTTTGTTTTATTAAAAGTAATCTAGATGAGGACATTACACAGTGGCATCATAGAATTTAGGCATAACATAAGAAACGAGTAAAACACCCCAGGTAAAATACAACGACTACATTCATACCCCCTGACAGTAGCTTTCCAAACTGAGTAGTTGCTTCCAGTTGTGCAGCAGGGTCGTCCGACAGTAAGTCCTGTTTCATTGCAAGAACAGTTTGCACCTGTTAAACAACATTAAGGGTCATCCGACATGCTAAAGAACATTAAGGGTCGTCCGACATGCATTATATGTAGCTCTAGCTCTAACAAGGACCTTTTTTCTCAACAGAATTCTGTTAAAGCCTCTTATTTTGGCAATTGGTATTGCTCCTTAATCATGGCTATGCTCTTGATATGGAACAATTATCATAGTTACCCTAAATTCTAAAACATAAAAGTATTAATTACAACTTTCCAACAATACAATAAATTTTTGGTATCTTAACATATCACAGACTAATTAGTTCTTCTACTCTATCCGTCTAACATTAAGTGTCAAGTTTATTTTGTTAGAGTCATATTATTAACCATTTTCAATTACTAATGGAGTATTAACTACCCTTTTTTTCACTAAGATCTCCATTTATTATATCACAATTCTGCAAACTACTATATATTAAAAAGAGTAGTTTAGTGAGTAAAACTCATTTTATGATAGAAATTAGTATAGTGAATGATTTTGTTAAGAAGTATGCATAAACTAGAGAGAGAGTACATAAACATAACTAATGAAAAAAAGATTTTACCTTGGCCATTATAACATCATATTCCTGCACGTTGAAATCCAAGTCACCACCAATAATTGTATGGACATGTCAGAAAAAGTTTGAATCATGAGATTATTGTAAAGTTGAGAATATGGTAAAATAAATAATTGTTTCTTGATTGAGTAATCTTGAATTTGAAAGAAAAGGTGTAAACGTTACATACTGCATCTGAGATATAGACGGGGAAAGGAGGATCCTCAGTGGGCATTGGAGAAGAAGTATCTTCACGAAAAAACTTCCGCCTCTTGGAAAAAGATGGTTTTCCAGGAAGTATATTCTTAAAGCCGCCATCTCTCCTCCTCCGATGACCATCTTCCGACTCAACTCCGGTAGAGGCATTCTTCCTCTGAGACGAAGAAGATGATGAAGAAGTATCAGCTCTCAGAGACATTCTTTCTTTGGTTTCTTAGCAGAGAATTAGAGAAGAAAACGTGGAGTTCAAGTTTCAGTGAAGTTGTAACAAAATCAATGAACGAATGTTTTTTTTTAAGCTTTATATAACAGCTTCAACTGCTTCTTTCATTCGCGCTATTTTAACTAACATTTCTGTTTTCGTTATATTTTCAAACAAACTAGTTACAAACCCGTGCGAAGCTCAAGTTGAATAACATATTTTATAAAAAAATTGTTCTAAAGGAAAATTTTTCCAAGAGATTGTTGTTGATTATAAATGTGAGAATTAAGTAAACATATTACACAAACATTAGAAATGTGCACCTTTTTAAAATATTTATCAAAGCATCAAAATAGCATATACTACAATCAACATTCGAGATAGTAGTTAGGTCTATCTATTTAGATACACCACTAATTATCTCAAATAGCTAAAATAGACCCGTGTATATACATTAGCGACATTGAAGAGATCTAAAGACAATCTAATTTTACAGAATCAAAAATCAGCCACCCCTTAAAAAATAATTGCTACAAAGACTTCCTTCCTTTTGAATAGTATTTGAAGATGCAGTACATAATTTTGTTTTATTCTGATCTTCAATTACAATACATATTTTTTGAGGGACTTCAGACTACTGAGTAGTATTAAAGCTTTAACTTGCATAATTGTGCACGATTATCAGGTATGAGATTTGGAACACACATATATAATCAGAAGAGTTGAAAAAGATTGTTGATCTAGGAGTATGGATTGTGGACGTAGTACTCCAACATTCTTTTGTTTCAAACATCATAGATTGAGTTGTTTCCTTCTTATTTTTATTAACTCATTTATGGATATGTAAGACCTATAATTCGAACCTTCATTTTAGTTATAACTCAATGATATAGTGGTGTCCTTCATCTCAAAAAGACAATAATGTAGGAGTATGGACACTCACATTTTTAGAATTTTTCTTCCCTAAAACTCAATGCAATATTTTTATGAAGTCTCTACTTAAAATACTTTCAGAAGGTATGCAAATGAGCAGAACTGTTGCATATGTTTATGGTATTCAACATTTTATAAGCAAAGCTAGAAGATTCAGAAGACAAGACACTTCTGTTAATAGAAAATAGAAAAAGATACATTCACATTGCAGGCAAGCGAAGTTATTCGCTGGTTAGGTTATGTAGGAGAGCCATCAAAAACAGCTTATACAGGAGAAGTGGCAATACTCCTAATCCTACTTGAACGCCTAACCGGAGTAACTATCTCCTCTCCGCCGCGTCCCTATAAAAACAATATGATGAAATACATTAGAAACAATTCAACATGTTAACAGTTGACAAAGATAAAATGATGACTCAATTAACAATCAACAATACCCACCTTTGGAATTTTCTCACACACTGTTAGGCTTCCATAGGATGGTGAACTCAAGGAGTAATAACTTTCCCACAAGTACCCCTATATCTATTTGTTTTCTATATTTGGTCAAACCTATTGAACTCTTGCTGCAATTACTTAATCTATGCTATTCAACAATTCAAGCAATTACGCATCATGGATGAAACTGAAACTTATTGGACCAAACCCAAATATCATAAATTAGTAATAATGAATAGCTCTGTATCTATCTAGTACTAATAATCATTCTTTATGGAATGAAATTATTATGGATAATAAATTTAAAGTGCTTTAAGTGGTTTGAGTGTTATATTGGTTGCAACTATCCTAGTAACATACACTTGCCGACGCGTCACACTTGAGAAAAATCCCATCACCTTCACTCATTGTCTTGATAAGCCAGTTAACCTTAGCAGATATTTATCTTTACTATATATTTGCAATGAAAATTAAATCAGTCAGTCTCATTATTCACAATTTGTCCTACAATGTTCTCTTTATTCAAAATTTCCACTCATAGTTACTAGGGGAATATGATTGCAAAAACAACCAATCCAATCATCTATCCATTTAGTTATTCAAATTGAAAAATGTGCGTCACCTTCCAATTCTCTATTCATGTGATTTTGCAACAGAAAAATTTCATGAACAACTTTCTAAGGCACTAATCAGATTTTTCAATTGTGGTCTTTTGATTGGATGAGATTTGAACTTGCAAAAACAAAATAGATCCAATATTTGCTGAAAGTAATGATATAACAATTGATTTTATTCATCCATTAATTCGTTTGATTGAAACCCGTATAGATTAAAAAGTCTTGGATGGAAGAATTGGATATGATAACTATTGAAAAAGGAAGCTAAGTTATCAAAAGTAGAGACAGAGAGTTAGTACCGAAGTGGAAGGAAATGCAGGAGAACCAGAGCTGAAGCCACATGTTATTGTCCTTCCGGCCAGCTGTAACAATGTCTTGCAAATGAATACGTTGCAAAAAAGCACACAATGAGTTCACTTAATCACAAGTCTGATAAGTGTGAATGTTCGACTATCATAGCTATATAATTCAAGTTAAGTCATATTAATCCTTACAAACTTTGATTTTTTTTTATGGTGTTCGGGGTTCGAACCCTGGACTTGGCATATATTTATGCACTGTTCCTATCAACTGAGCTAAACTCACGAGGACAAAACTTTGAATTTATTATGAATGAGCATGATAAATAAACAAATGTTTAAAATATTTTATGAAGGCTAAAAATGTTAAAAAATAAAAGATATTTTTTTTACAAATACTATATTTACTAAATACGTTTAGTTTATGTAAAACGAATACAAATTTGTATCATCATATAAATGACTTGTTAAATATTTGAATAGGAGAAACAATTTAAGGAGCCTGAAGTAGTAACATAAATAATATCAAAATGGTTGGTTTTTTCTATTT
>Ga0315914_1009766_pt1 | contig 12205 bp, 6 predicted proteins | sample MpolenodulesMG_FD_203920 | JGI IMG/M metagenome (GOLD analysis project Ga0315914, IMG submission 203920) | Medicago polymorpha root nodule microbial communities from Los Angeles, California, United States - elongated nodules | ecosystem: Host-associated > Plants > Roots > Nodule | place: USA... | reverse complement strand
GAGGCTGAGTCTAAATATCTCTCTGGGCTGGGTATTGCTCGCCAGCGTCAAGCCATTGTGGATGGTTTGAGAGACAGTGTGATTGGATTTTCAGTTAATGTACCAGGGACGACTGCAAAAGATGTCATGGATATGGTCCTTGTCACTCAATACTTTGACACTATGAAAGAAATTGGTGCTGCTTCCAAGTCTTCTGCTGTGTTCATTCCACATGGACCTGGTGCTGTTCGTGATGTAGCTAGCCAAATTCGTGATGGACTTCTCCAGGGTTCTCTATCTCATCAGTAGCTTCTTATTCCTCCTGCTTCGTATCTGATTTATATGGGAGTGTGGTTATTTTATTAGTGCTCGTGGTCGTAACACTTCAGTATGTTATATGATTTAGTATCTGAGTATAGTGCTAAATTGATCCTCCAAATATTATGGCATCGGTATATCAGTCTTGCAAAAAATAAAATTTGTCATTAAGTTAATCCTTAAAACAAGGGTCATGTTAACCAGTGGGGCACCGGTTAAGGAAGCAAATATAGTAATATTTACATTGATAGTTGTGTAATCAATGCATTAAAAGCTTAAAAAGTATTTTTTTTCTTAGAATTTATTCTTTTAGCATCCTTAACCAGTACCCGGAGGCATTGGTTAACATTTCCCTTAAAACAATTGTCACATTTTCTCTCGAGGAAGTGTGTGTTTGGTTATGTGGTGATAAAAATTGATTTTGAATGAATTGATTCTGTAAAATTGATTCTGATTAAAAGTGAGTTGAAAATGAAGTGATTTATGTTTGGATACCTTAAAAGTGTAAGTGATTTATATCAAAGATGTTGTTTGGATAATTTGACTAAAACTGCTTTTGGATGAGTAAATTACCAAAAGACTCTTTAGTGCAGGTATATAAATTAAATCCTATTTTATTTTATATTACTTATTTATTTGGCACAAAATTAAATCCTATTAATAAACGGGATGATTTATATAAAAAAAAACTTTTTGTTGATTTATTTTCCCTTTTATTTATCTATTTATTTTAGTACAATTTGTTTAAACCACCGCAGAAGCTACATAAAGCTGCTTCAACTATAATCAATTTTCAGAAAGTAGAATTGCTTCTCTTTTATATGTCAAACAACTTTTTAAAATAGCAGAACCACGTTTGATGGCATAAACGTACGTTTGAGTGTTTCAAACGTGTAACCAAACGTATGCGAAAATGGTGACGCCAAATTTAAAATTTGGTAAATGTTGTGTTTCTATTGGATTTATTGATGATAAATTCTTTGGAGGGTGATTTAAAGGAATTACTCTTGTTTTATACTTCGAGTTTGCAACTCTTAATATAGATATGAGTTTTCTACATTATAATTGATGCATAACTAGACATTCAATTATCCTTGTATATACACGTTTTCTACATTGTGAAAGTTGAATTCAAATGACTTTTTATATACTGTTTGATGCATAACTAGACTTCTTTCTTTCTTTTTTATAACTTTTTACATCGTGAAAGTTAAGGACTATGGTTTTCTACCCACATTTTTGTTCAAAAGAAAAATGCTTGTTTCTGTCTCCAATAAATAAATGTAAAATAAAAATATTGAGATGAGGTTACGTTACAATTTAGTCCCTCGGAGTCGGGGTTCTTTTTAATTGAAAAAAAAAGAAACCTAAGAAAAGAAGTAGCATCAAACTGCTAGTAAATAAATCTAAGAAAAGAAAATAAGTCTTAAACACGTAGAAGTGGTTAATATCTAATACACTAATGTTGTTGGATATTGAAGAAGTTATATCAAATTTGTGTCATTGTTTGAAAGTCTCTATCAAAACCCTTTTGTGGAATGAGAGCACCTGCCTTGCCGGAATTGTCAAATCGAGCCTTTAACAATGTATGTTAGAATGCAACTCGAGAAACAGAAGAAAGAAACTAAGAAGAGAATTTGTAAGGATAAATGGAATAGTGTGAATTGTCTGCATATTCCATTTTCCTTGAAGGCTATAAATAAGTAAGCAATTTGGTTACAATGAATTTCCCAATCATTGCCACAATCAAAGATTTGTTAACTAACTATTGTCAGCAATATCCTTCTAGAAGGGAATAGAAGGGCTTAAAGATTTACAGAAAATAGCATAATTAAAATTAATCTAGAAGGTATTCTGTCACACAATGGTGACAGCAGTTTCTTTGAGTGACAAGCTATGTTTCACCTGTGTCGCAATGACAGTCTTGGTTAAGGAGTTCACTTCATGATAAAATGTCACTTATCATGAATGCCTGCACAACACCAAACTTTAGCATGAGTGAATGTACAAACAGGAGCAGAACACTAAGCAGTAACGATTGAACTATCAAGTTAGTTTAAAGATTATTAATTGGTAAACAACAATTTTGGTCCCTATATGTGTGAAACGTTTATAGTCCCAGAATGTATTGGACTTAAAAACACCCCCCTAGTGTGTCTTGTGTCTATAAATTTATGGACTAAATTGACCAATGAAAAACGTATTCGAGGATTAAACTAACTAAAGACATATTTGAGGACCAAATTGACAGACAAAAGACACATTTGCATTTAGGAACTATAATCATAGCTCGTAGCACATTGAAGAATTAAAATGATTGTTTACCTTTATCAATAATTGGGAGTAAATAGGCAACCCCACCCACCCAAATTGTAAATTCTTGCAAATACTCCCCTCAAATTTGAGAAGACAAAAACCCCTTAAAATTGTTAAATGTTGGTCAATTTGTCCTCTCTATTAGTCAACATGACGTGGTCGTTGACCTTCTACGTTGCATTGTCACGTGGTTTGACATGTAATGCCACATTATAGAGGGATTATAAATCAATAAATCTTTGAAATAAAAAAATGCTAATACAAATAAAAGGTCAACAAAAAACGGAAAAGAAGCAAAGATGCTTGAGATATTAAACTAATCTTATGCCTTCACTTAACCCAGATAACTTATATTTTAAGCTTCTAAATCTCTCGGCAAGTTCATGTTAACAAAAATAGGCAACAAAAAAAAAAATCTCAATCCCACATCAAAATTTGAAGTAGAGACACGACACAAGTTGGTGGGCCAGCCGACCCCGCCCTGTTTTTTCAGGGCACTAAACGAGACATGCCAACAAGAGGGGACAAGTTCAGCACAACTCGACAAAAAAAGCGGGCCAAACAGGTCAGCCCGACTGATCGGACCCGATTTGCCACACCTGCCTCTAGATGCTACTAAGCTATGAACATCAAGAATCTCATCATAACAGGTGTTATTAGCAATTGCAGCCTGCTCAAACTAAAACGGATGATAATAATACGTTAAAAACTATATATTGTGCTACACTTGACAAACTAATGAACTCCCGACACATGATTTGCAAATGACTTCTAGAACGGTAAAATTCATGATTTAATTCTAATAACCACGTGGAACTACAAAACTATCAACACAACAAACATTTTCAGAAGTTCATCGTAGCTGCATGTTAATAAATCTTAAAAAGGTCTACATTGGGGTTGCAAAAATCAATAAGGGCAAACCATAATGCAATCATTGTCATTAATAGTATAAATTGCAATTAGAAATGGACAGCAACATATATTTTCAAAAATACAGAAAAATATTAAAGATACACCTTCAGCACCATGGTATACATAGCTCAATAACCTTTTACAAAACAAGCTTTGGGCCGTCTCTCTAGTTCTTACCTTACAAGCTTTGGGCTTTCGGATCCTAGTTTTTGCTTCCTTTTTCTTTTGTTTTTCTTTTGACTGTGTTTTAGCCTACGCAAAACAAAAAGTAACTGTCCAAAATCAAAGATGAAATTTAAATATGAAAGTTTAAAATAAAACATGAAAATATGATGCAATTTTGTACATAAAAATAAATTTAAATATAAACAAGTACATAAAAAAAAAATGAACAAACAACACCCAAACATTATCTTATCACATAAAACGACACCATAATGTCCTATTATCATATATCATATTTTACCCAACTCGTTAATCTCTAGATTTTTCTTGATAGTTTCTAATGTAGTTTTTCGAGGTCTTCTTCTGCCTCTAGTGATTTGACTGCTCTACATCTGATCTACTCTCCTTCGTAGAGAATATACATGTCTTTTCTCTATATGCTCAGACCACCTAAGCCGAGTTCTCACCATATTTGTTAGATAGGCACTACCCCAACTCTCTCTAATGTTGTCACTTCTAATACTATCTTGTCTAGTATTACCGCATATGCAACGCAACATTCTCATCTCCTCAATGCTTATTTTAATCTCGTGTTGATTCTCTATTGAAAATGAACGTTATTATTTATAATTTCAAACCAACTTGCAATTGATTGAGTAATCTTTTTCAAGAAGCCAAATCAAAATATTCATAAGAGAAAAAAAGTTGCACTTGAGCACATGCAGTACAGAAGATGAGCTACTAATAATTGTGACAGCAACAAAAATGAGTTATGTGGCTGGAGCCAAGTTTGGTCTGTGGTTGGAGCTTGTTAACTTCTCAACTTAATACTAAATCAACAAAAACCAGCACCTTAGCACAGTATGAGATCCCCTTCCAAGATATTACAACAACCCCTAACTATCATTTCTTGGTCCTTTAGTACCAAATGTCCACACCCTACTTCAAGCAAGTAATTATGCACCAGTCTATTAAACCATCAAAGCCGTTCTTCAGTTGCAGATTCAAAGCAAATCTACCACCTAGCATCTCATTATAAACTTAGCCGTATTGTTGAAGAAAGACTTAGTTTTTCTAATAAATTGATTGAGATGTGGATAATTTGAAATTGTAACGATATGCATGCATAAACTATTAAAACATACAGAGACAAAGAAACTACTGCAATGCAAAATAGATTGTTAAGTCCATTGTTTGTTTGTTTGTTCATGTAAAGTAAAAGCAGAACTAATATGATACAAGTATTCTACTACAACACAACATAAACATACTTTCCTCTGAAATAGATTAAAAAGAAGATCACACTACAAACATTAATATAAAACTAAAAGATAACAATAGAATATATGAATTACCAGTGTGGTGATAGCAGACTCTCGTTGTAAATATGTAGATCAAGTGCAAATCGACCAGAAATTGTAGTACAATAATCTAAGCCACCATCATTATTTAAATTATATACGCTGAGTTTAGAACGCTGAGGTCTCATAAAGAGAACTCCGTATTCCGAAATGAATAAGGCATCAGATAAACAATAAGGACCAGATGATGTTAACTTATTCTGGGGGATGATCATCAGTTTAGTCCATGACTCAACAACTCCATACTCTTTCATCATCCACACAACCCAATGAGTTTTGTTAGAATGATCAAAAGATACATAAATGCGGTTACTTGAAACGTACAACACAGTATTCTTGTCACGATAATCTTGAGGCAGCGACATCTCCCCATAAGTTTCATTCTCAATATCAAAGAAAACTATCACCTTTTTACCGAAGGCATCTTTATTAACTATCCAATTTAAATTGCCGCTCACAAATTTCCCTACCCCTAACCGACCAAGATCACAACGCGGATCACATGGGAACTTTTGAATAGTTGTCCAATCTTTTTCCCCAAAGGTATAAATTAAGGTCTTAGTTTCATCGAGATTATAGCAATTTTGCACAACTGCTAGGACCTTGTACCTGTCGTTAACTTGATCATAGCCAAAGCCACGATGTAGGAACCTCTTATTATCAAAACTATCAAAAGCAATAATGGTTGGAGATGGTTTGGATTTCAATTTGATGGAAGGATTCCACAAAGTAAATTGAGAGTAATAATCACTCAAACAAAGCAACCCATTGCATGAACCTATGATTGTCATTAATGTGGTGTGTATCATTTCAAAGTTAGCGGGTTCAACACGGTGGGCTGATGGGTTATCCAACAGTGGTTTTAAAGGATAAGATACGAGATTGCACTTTGAAATACCGATAAAGACAGAGACCAATTGTGGGCTGGCGGTTGAGATCAGAACGTGTTTCTTTGCGAATTGAGGATCTGAGATTAAGGTTTTCCAGAGTTTGCAAACGCACCTGAATTGAAGGAGGGATCTCACCGGAAGTCGAAGGAGTATCTCAACGATGATTTCTTCCGGAAATATCGGCGACGGCATGTCGGCGGTGATTTCCGACACCGATTGAGTAAAAACGGTGACGTTTTGAAGGTGTCGTAGACGTCTCCTTGTCCTTGAACGATTATCACAAAATGTTATCATGTTTTTTGTTTGATCGAATCGAATAAAATAAAAAAACGTAAGTCCTCCAAATATATATATATGTAAGGTTTTTTTATTTTTATGTCACGTGTCACTTCCACGTTTATTCTCAATATTTTTATTATTTTATAAAACCAATATTTTATTTGACATAAATATCTTAACAAACTATATATAATACTTTCAATTTTAAAGAATAAAATAATACTTTCTATCCTATCCATTAAATATTTCACTTTTTTTTAGTGAATTAAATGCTTCACTTCATTTTTTAAATAGTTTTTTGTTTAATTAATTAATGTCTTATACCACATTTTTAACCTAAATTGATTATTTAAATTAATTTTGTAATTTTTTTTATGCACATGTGCTACTGATATATTAAGATTTTTTTCAAATAAAAAAAATTATATGTTTCATAAATATCTCAACAAAGTTAACATAGATGATCTTATTTTATGATAAAAAGACTCTAATTAGTTTTTTTTTTCCTTAAGAAAATAAGTTTCAACTAATTACTATGTAATCTTTTAGCACCGTATTATTCAATTAGTTTTTCTTTATGAGAAAAAAGGGTTTCAGTTAGTTATTATATTATCTTTTATCATCATATTCTAATGTAAATGTTAACTATAAATAAATGAGTTTTTGTTAATCATATATTCATGTATTTTGAGCACAAACGAAAACACAAACTTTCTTTTGATCTAACTCAAACTTTCATGGATGAAAAGGTGTGCATCAGTTTTTTTCTTTATTAACATTTAAAAACTAACGTGATTTTACATTATTTAAAGTTATTTTTATATGAAAACTAATCTTTACGATTTTTATTTTTCATGTTTTATTACTGTTTTTAGAACATTTTTATGTATAGTTTTTTTTTTGAAGGATGAACATTTGTATGTATAGTTATTCACAATTTTTGTTGTTTCTATTTTCTAATATTCTAAGGGAGCAAAATTCAATGTTGTGTGGAGGGACAAAGTTACAAAATATTAATCTATATTGGTTGAGGGAATGTGTTACGAGATAACAAATATCTCAGATTTTAAAAACACTATAAATTTAAACCAGCTTGCCATGAATATAGACTATTTTTTAAGGTTCTCGTGAGCTTAACTCAGTTGGTATGGACAATGCATAAAATATGCAAGGTCCGGGGTTCAAACCCCGGCCACCACCCAAAAAAACAGAGACTATTTTTTAAGGATATTTCACCATGTAGCTAGTTGATGATTCAATTGTTTCTTTTTACGCATTCAAATCCGCATCTTATGATTGAATTTTAAAAGTTAAGAATGAAGATTCACACACCTGATTGGTATTTATTCACATCTTATGCAAATCAACTTATTGACTTTGCGTCTGAAAATCCAGATGTTCCAATTATTTTCATATTCCAATTGGCTATGTTTAAATTGTATAAAGGTATTTTTTTTTAAGAAATTGTTATCTGCTTCAAATTAAAGTTTATTGTGTATATTAAAAATTGTTTGCAAATGTTTAATTTTTTTTTAATATTTTGGACTTTAAGGAAAAATGGGAGTATCAAACACACCTTATAATAATTCAAAACTAATAATTAACACTGATATTCTTGAAGTTCAACAACTCCAACCTAGGTATTCTGAATATAAATCAATCATATATTCTATTCAAACTTTTAAGACAAAAACTAATTTATGTTTGTATTTTTATATTAGGTAGAAAGAACTCAATTCAAAATCAAGTTCTCAATCATTGGCTAAATTAATTACATAACCAAGATACTGATTAGAAATGACTTCTTGAAAATGTCTACTTTCAAAGCAATTAGCAGAGTTAAACAATTGCCAAAAGGTTTGTTGTTATGTACATTACCCACATATAATTTTTTTTAAATTATTTAAAAAAAAAATGAAATATACAAGAGTATTTTTAAGATGGTTCTTTTGTCACATATGATATTGTGAAATACATATGCTCTGAATCACGATGGTCCTATCGTGGATGTACATCAAAGAATTGTTTGCCTAGGGTTAGAGAGAAAGATGAATGATATTATTGTTGGAGATGTGAGAATGATTATGCGTCATTTGTCTGTAGGCCCTTACGATTTTTTTTTTTGTTTTGGAAAATCGAACTTATTTCATTTCATTCTAATTTTAATTATAGAGTTACCAAGGCTTACACTCATGTTGATGTTGGTGTGATTTAAATAAATATGTATAACATTCAAATTAAGGTGGTGGATCACACAGATTCAACTATATATTTTTGTTATATTTGACGGTGAAAGTGCAAATTTTTCAAAGAAAATGTAAAATGTAAAATAAATGTTTCTGTCTCCAATAAATAAATGTAAAATAAAAATATCGAGATGAGACTACGTTACAATTTTGTTCCTAGGAATCATGGTTCTTTTTAATTTAAAAACAGAAACCTAAGAAAATAAGTAGCATCAAACTGCTAGTAAATCTAAGAAAAGAAAACAAGTCTTAAACAAGTAGAAGTGATTAATATCTAATACAAGTAATGTTGTTGGATATTGAAGAAGTTATATCCAATTTGTGTCATTGTTTGAAAGTCTCTATCAAAACCCTTGTTGAATGAGAGCACCTGCCTTGCTGGAATTGTCAAATCGAGCCTTTAACAATGTTGCAGGAAAAAATGCATGCTGAGCAGCAATTGAGAGTTGAGACAGAGGGATAGTTGGATTATTAGGGATTGGAGCTGCAATGTTAGAATGCAACTTGAGAAAGAGAAGAAAGAAACTAAGAAGAGAATTTGTAAGGATAAATGGAATAGTGTGAATTGTCTGCATATTCCATTTTCCTTGAAGGCTATAAGTAAGGAATTTGGTTACAATGAAATTCCCAATCATTGCCACAATCTAAGAAATTTGTTAACTAACTATTGTCAGCAATATTAATCTAGAAGGTATTCACCTGTGTTGCAACTTGCAAGGTCACTTTTAGAGTGTAAGAGCTGTCATCAATGCCTGCATAACACCAAACTTTAGCATGAATGAATGCACAAACAGGAGCAGAACACTAAGCAGCAACGATTGAACTATCAAGTTAGTTTAAAGATTATTAATTTGTAAACAACAATTTTGGTCCTAAATGTGTGAAACGTATTGAAATTACACACACACCCCAAGTGTCTCTATTGTCTGTAAATTTATTGACTAAATTGACCAAAGAAAAAAGTATCCAAGGACTAAACTAACTAAACAATGTTGCGTTTGTTTACCGTGATAAAAATAATTTTTTCTAAATTGTTTGGATACACCTACGTAAAAGGAGTTTTTGTTACAAAATTGGTTTCTTTTGACCCATATTTTCTCCCTCGTATAAAAAAAAAACTTTTTTTTGAGAAGCTGCTCTTTTCGGATTCATTTAAAGTCGTTTTTAGGGCCCGTTTCTTACGGATTAAAATAAAAGTGATTTTCATATAAAATAATTTAGAGATTATGGGCCCGTTTGTTACGGATTAAAATAAAAGTGATTTTGATATAAAATAATTTAGAGATTATATTTTAGAGATTATATGAAAAATCAGAATCTATTTTGCGTTTGTTTACTGTAATAAAAATCATTTTTTTTTAAACAAATAATCTAGTTTGTTTGGATACAACTATATAAAAGGGTTTTTTTGTTACAAAATTAGTTCAATCTTTTAAAGTATATTTTCTCTCTCCTCTAAAAAAAATCTATTTTATTTTAAGCACTTTCTAACAGCTTCTCATTTGAAGCTGTTTTTCGATTATTTTTAGATTCTGATTTTTTTAAAAATTTGTAACAAATGAATACAATACTCTTAAAAGTGATTATTTTTTTAAAATAAGTGATTTTTTCCCTAAAAAAGCTATAACAAACGGGCTCTATATTTTAAAGATTTTTTGAAAAATCAAAATCTATTTTGTATTTGTTTACCACAATAAAAATCACTTTTTTTAAACAAATAATTTAATTTGTTTAGATACAACTATATAAAAGGGATTTTTTGTTACAAAATTAGTTCAATCTTTTAAAATATATTTTCTCTCTCCTCTAAAAAAAATCTATTTTTTGAGAAGCTACTCTTAACAGCTTCTCATTTGAAGCCGTTTTTAGATTCTGATTTTTTTAAAAATCTGTAACAAATGAATGCAAAACTCTTAAAAGTGATTATTTTTTTTAAAAAAAGTGATTTTTTCATGAAAAAAAGCTATAACAAACAAGCTTTTAGATTTTTTTTAGATTCTAATTTTTTTTTAAAAAAACTGTAACAAATTGATGCAATATTCTTAAAAGTGATTATTTTTTTTAAATAAAGTGATTTTTTTTCTTAAAAAAATTATAACAAAGGCTTATAAATTTATTGAATAATAAATTAAATGAATTAAAAGTTAAGTGAAAAATTTAGTGGATAAGATTATATTTGTTGAGATATTTATGGAAAATATTTTATATATATACACTATTGAGTTAACCCTAGTTTCTTATAATATTTCTCTTTTCTCCATAAATTCCTACTGTTAACCGCTCTCGACGAACGATTAAGATTCATTGAGCAAAACCGAAGAACAGGTAATTATTCATCTTTCCCTTACCACTGTACTTCAACTTTATCTCCGTAACGCGTTTTTGTTAAGAAGTAGTTGTAGTTTTTTTCTTTTTTGCGATGTATATGCATGATCTGAAATCCGGTAAATCATACGCAAAACAATAGTTCTTCTGACTATAATAAATATATAAGAGTATATATCTATGTCAATGGAATATCATGAATACCATGTCTTTTTGTATTCTTATCACTGTTGAGCTACTTAGCTTATACGTCAAGTTAACTTGAAAGAAACAGCTCTTCCAACCCATGCACCTTTTCTGTTCAAATCCTGTATTTAGTTTTAGGTAATAATGCCTTGGGATGATTATAAGGTCTGTTTGGGAGGGGATTTGTTTGGAGGATTTTCGAGGTGAGGTCTAAGTTGAAATTTTTTAAAAATTTAAAAAACACAGGGGTGGGAATAGGCTAAGCCGAGCTAGGTTTTGCAAGGCCTAATCCTGGCCTGCCAACTTTTTTGAAGGCCTAAGCCTGGTCTACGGCCTATCATAGACTTACTTTTTAAGCGTGAGTCTGGCCTTCTGAAAGCCTGATACGGTTTGCTAGCCTGTTTAAAAGCCTATTTCATATGAACATTTTTAAATAAGCAATGTTTCTAAGTTTAAATAGACTAGCAAATTAGATTAAACTCTCTTTTGATAATCAACTTGAGTTTTTGGGGAATTTGTCTGTATATTGTATCCGATTTCAATTCTAGTTTATAATAATACATTTAAATATACAAAAAATTAATGTATACTAATAAGTTTAAACTACTGAAAAAATTAACAAATTTTTATTTTAATTCAAAGTACAAAATATAATATAATAATAAATAATATTATTCATATTTACTTAAATAGGCCGGCCTAATAGGCCTAAGAGGTTATGCGGCCTGACCTTTTAAGCTAAATAAGCTTCTAAAAAAAGCCTAGGCCTTCTCTATTTAAGAAAAAAGTCTGCCCTGGCCTGGCCTATCGTATGCTATGCTAGTCTGTAGGCCGGTCTGACCTATTCCCATCCATGAGTAGAGGTTTCCAAGATTTGTATTGGTATGGAAAATTGATCTGTCTCATGTAGAGGACTATTTTGTGAGGGTTGAGATATATTTTTACTCTTAGTTTTACAATTGGATTGTTTATGAGAATTGGCGGCTACCACGATTCCATGAAGGCTTCTATATCTATATGTGGCTTGTATATAAATGTTTGGTAGAAAGCGTTTAAGTCCCTTGCATTCCGATTTTGCATGATATAATTCATATACTTTGCAGCAGTGAAAAGAAAATGGGGAATCTTGTGTGTTGTGTGCAAGTTGATCAATCTCAAGTGGCTATGAAAGAAGGTTTTGGGAAATTTGAAAAGGTGCTTCAGCCGGGATGCCATTGCATGCCAT
>Ga0315914_1009763_pt1 | contig 12208 bp, 6 predicted proteins | sample MpolenodulesMG_FD_203920 | JGI IMG/M metagenome (GOLD analysis project Ga0315914, IMG submission 203920) | Medicago polymorpha root nodule microbial communities from Los Angeles, California, United States - elongated nodules | ecosystem: Host-associated > Plants > Roots > Nodule | place: USA... | reverse complement strand
GGAAATCGATGTTTAAACGATCCCTTAGAAATAACGATGTCATTTGGACACGAATGATATTGTCGAGTGATTGTGATAATATCGTTTAATAAGCTAGAATCCGTTACTTGGTCGAGAGATTGCAGCTATTACGCTTGGTTGATGTCTCTGACCCCAAGCGAAATAGCCCTATCTCTTCTCGTTTTACTTTTATGTCGAATAGAACAACAGTTTTACACAAACAAACAATTTATACCCAAACACTTAACATGATGAATGTTGTGAAAATGCTTATGAAATACGCAACTCCCTGCAAAAACGATCCTATTATACTTACGTGTAAATAGTTTTTTGACATGTAAAAATATTACATCAGCACCCCCCTCGCGGAGAAGGGGTGTGTTGCGAGTAAATAGCCAAATGCACCATTTGAGCTTGATTTGTTATTGGGCCTAGGTCTTTGACCAGTCCAGAACAATTACCATAAGCATGTCATGTTAATAAAATTCGACTCCCCTGACGAGGATCGACTGATGGCACTAGGGAGGAATGAAAAGTCCAAACAAAATATGGCCACAACCTATACAAGCGAATCACAATTAAGAAATCTGTTGAGGGTGACTTAATTTGGATAACCTTTTTACCGGTTGAAACCAAAGCTCCGAAATATGAAAAATGGTCATCAAATTGAAAAGGTATAGGATTAGGGGTGGGAAAACATGTCTAATCCGTAGGCCGTCTTGTTTAACCCCCAAAATCATGTAGTATAACAGAAAGTACTTCAATGATTTTTGTACCAAACATTCCAAATTTATAGTGGTTGAAATCATGTCAAAATATGTGTAAGTGTAACATTGGATGAGTCAATTTTATAGTTCTAGGAATCAATTTAGCAGTACTTTCCTTAATCTTCTACATTATCCTTACCTTTTCATTAATCACGTACTCATTTTGTCCTCTCTTAAGTCCAGATGGAATCTAATCTAATTGGACATAGAAACAATTGATGGAATCTAATTGAGGAGGGAATCCACTTGCGTCTATATTTTTTTTTAATTGAAAATAGGTTACAAGTCTACTAAGCTTACCTTTTTCTTTTGACAACACTAAGCTACACTTTAACTATTTAAGCCACAAATCAATTGCAGAATACAAAGGAATCTTGCTGAGTGGAAAATAATTTCAGGTCCTTATTATTGGCGCATTTGATATGTTTTTTTCTTCTTTCTATCCTTCTATCTCTTCTATTATGCAATTTTTATACTGTGCATCCAACATTAGTTTACTTAGTTTTCTTTTTTCTTTCCGTCTAAATTGGTTGAACCTTAAATCGGTCTTTACTACGTTGTGGTTATTCGAGCGATTTGAAACAGTTGAACCATGACATTGAAGTCTTGGTAATTTATTTTTAAAAGATTGATATACAAGTTAGAACCAGTTCCCAACTTCCAATATAAGAACCACAATATGCTATCAAAATTGTGAGTTTAAGCAAACTCGTTTTACCTATCAACTCGTACACTCAAGTTTAGTTTACCTCATATCAAATAATATGGAAATAATATATACATAGACATATATACTTATATAATACAATAACTGCATTAAGATGAAAAAACAAACACGAACAAAATCAATTTAACAAAGAAGAAAAAGAACCGAATGTGAAAATTAAGATGAAAAAATAAGTAAAAAAACTCTTAAAAATTCCTTGCAAGTTTAGCGACTCATCGCAAGTCGAGCAGAATAAACTCAATTTCATTTCATAGTTTGCTAAAAATTGAGTTTATAGGCCGAGTCAACTCGAAATTGATACCTAAACTCGTGGAATCAGGTTAACTCGCGATTTTAATCAAGCCGCTCACAATTTTTCTTAGAAATCGTGGTTGGGCCTAACACAACCCCACAAAACTGACTTGTGAGGTGAGGATTGACCTCACTTATAAACACATTGTCAGACCATGTCCTATCCGATGTGGGACTCTTAACACACCACCTCACGACCAGCACTATTGGGCTTGGTTCGTGGACATAAATGGTGGGTGATCCGATAGCGGAAACTTGATAGCAGGTGGCCCAATGGATCTTGGAGAGACACTGATACCATCTTAGAAATCGTGGTTGGGCCTAACACAACCCCACAAAACCGGCTTGTGAGGTGAGGGTTGCCCCCACTTATAAGCACATTGTCAGGCCATGTCCTATCCGATGTGAGACTCTTAACAATTTTCTTTAACCATAATTTGTCTGTAATGGCCTACTTCCCTGATAAAGGAATATAAAATGCATTGAGCTTAAGCAAATCAAAATTCAGCCGCCAGGGATAGAGTGTGGTTAGTCAGTGATGGTAACAGGTAGAGCTGTCAAAAATGGGTCGGTCCATTAGCCCATAATTTTGGACCAGGCCGGCCCAAAAAAATTAGCCCAAAAACACACTCGGGGTTTTTTGGCTCAAGCCCATTTGACCCATACAAAAATTGGGTCGGGCCGGGCTGCCCATTATTGTTATTTAATTTGATTTTTGTTAAAAAAAATAGTATATTTTTGAAAAAAATTATCAACTATTTTAAAATTTATTAATAAAAATGAATGAATTTAGCTTAAAGTTTTAAAATTTTAAAGTTTATAAATTATTAATTTGATTTAATTGAATGAATAATCTAGAGTTTCATTAATATTCAATGTTAATGTAAAAATTATTTACACTTTTATGTCAATCTAATCATATTTTAACAAAAAAATAGTGGTGAGTGACTAATATACTAAAAATACATAAAAAAAAAGTGAATGAATTTTAAAAGTAAAAAATAAACGGGCCGGGCTGGCCCATGACCCACACAGGCGGGCCGAGCCATAGAATCTGCGGCCCAATTATAAATGGGTTGGGCCGAGCTGCCCCATTTATGTAGTCGGGCCTCTCGGATTGGGTCGGACCAGCCCATTTGACACCTCTAGTAACAAGTCTCCTTTGTTTGAGTGTATAGTAGTATGTTACAACATTACCCTTTTAGACAGTGTACTTATTTATTTGATTGGAAATTGAATAGGTGGTTTCTGTCTCAGCTTCCATTCAAAACATATATGCTCCATTGACTGGATAAAGTACGCCACTTTGTAATTATGTTTTTTTTAATGTCTTTCCTCCTAGCTAGTTACAACACAACACTCTAGTGGTTCATAACATGACCCTTGATGTGAACAAATGTTTTAAAACTTGGATGGAGGTGGTTGGGTATCTTATTTGATTGCTCTGTATTATTATTTGTTTAATTCAATAATTAATTTTGTTAATTTAAAGTTTTTTTGTTAAAAGAGATAATCACATGTCAAACTTCAATACTACTTGCTTCAGTAAGTGTCACAAAAATGTGAATGTGAAATTAACCAATAAAAGTATTAAATTATAACACATGTTAAAAATGAGCGAGCAACATTAGTTTTTAATATTTACTCTAACATCATCTACTCATGTGAAATCAATGTGGATTTATATTTTAAAAAGTGTTGAGATTTTCATGGATTTCATCTTATAAAAGAGTATATCAAAATAGATCAATTGTATAGGTTACAAGTGAGAGAAGTGTAATTTTATTAGTTTGTACCATTTAAAATAAGTCAATTCTTTTTTTTGTTGTTGTAGATAGACGAAATGGCAAAGCCATTATAAACTCACACACACAAGTGGAGGTACCTGGGTTCGAACCCCGGTCATGGCATCCGGCCTAACAATTTCGGCATTTTGTCAGTTGAGCTAGGACTTCTGGATAAAATAAGTCAATTCTATAATGCACAAACTAGACAAGTCTTACATCATGCATAAACTAATTTCCTCCATTGCATCAATAAATCTCACCAATAAACTAAATGAAATACAACGTGACATTTTGATCGAATAGTGGAAAATACATTTGTGCAAGTTTTTTTTTTTCTCTTCTTAGTCATCCGATTCTCAGGAGAAAAAGACATTATAATTTGAAGTTCAGTCAGAAAGTAAGTAAAGTAAGTTCGGCTAGAAAGTAAGTAAAGTATGAATAAGAATTATTCTATATAAAAATCAAGCTCATGTTTTCATGACCAATTCATCATTGATAGAACTCGTTAATCACTTGAGCTCAATTATTTGTTTGATGTAAAACCATTTTGCTCTGCATCTTAAAGCTTTCAAAATATATACTTCAGTCGTGTGTTATCTTGTATTTGCTGTACGTACTCTAAGCTTCTTGTGTCATTTTGGAAGCTCACCCGTTCTCCACCCTTGGCTCTTTATGACTCAAACATCTAGCTAGAAGTTTTACGTTCGCTTAATTCAAGTAATAAAATGTTTTTTTTTTGTTGTTGTGGTGGCCGAGGTTCGAACTCCAAACCTTACATATATTGTGCATTGTCCATATCAATTGAGTTAAGCTCACGAGGACGCAATAAAATGATTTGTCCTACACAAAAGAGATAATGTTAAAAATATTATCTAAGTAATCGATAATGACCCGCACTTTAAATTTAAATAATATTACATAAATCCCTTTATTCTTTGTTAAAATAAAAAATAATTCCCTCTTTAAAAAAAATAAAAATAAAAAGTGGACTGGTATGGAGGACCATACCACGTGGACTCTCCTATACATTGACTATTCAACATGTACAACTCAGTTTGATCATTCAGGTCACATGGGCTCCATTTGCTTAGCTCAACTTGATCGTTCATGTCACGTGAGCTCCACCGTCAATGTCAATAGCTCTCTCAGGTCGTTGTTTAAGCAACATTGTGGTCCTCCTCTTGAGGGTATCTCATAACGCGCCACACGTCTTGCACAGACAAGTGACATGAGCTGTGTACCCTTGACTCAACGTGCCTACGGACGAACAGTGCAAAGAAACATGATCAACTCCACACGCCTGGTATAGATGAGCCATATGGACCTCAAAGGGTTAATGAGCATGTACATCCAAAGAAAGACCCATTAGGTTAAAAAAGTGAAGTTTATGAAAGGAGATACCTAGAGAGCAGTAGAGGGATCGAATTCATTATCATAAACAATATATTTTCATCTAAGTCTTATTCAAAGTGCTCCTGAAATTTCACCTAGGACATTTCACCGAGTAGCTCACATGTTGTAATTAACTTGTGTTTACGTACTTGAACGCAAAGTAATTCGTGAATCCTTAGCTTATAATTTACGTAAAATCACTTAATTTTAAAATCTATTTATATTAAATATTTCGAAATTCGAACTCGGATCCCTTTGGCAAACGAGATTTAAAGTACCGTAGCATATTTTGAAGACACGATATATTCTTGGTTCAAATAATTACTTACCGCATAATATTTGCATTCAAAATTTTAACTAATGTATATTTACAATTTAGGGTCAAACTATAGTAACTAAAAGCTTCAAACTGCAATGAACATTAATCAGCTTAATTCCCTATAGTTACGTTCAAAAGCTTCGGCATCTAGCGGTTGAATCCTAATAATAGTTTCTGGCACCGGCAACATAGGTGGTGCTTCCAATCCAACAATCTTTCGACAAGTCTCAAGGAGGCACTGCCTGCACTTAGGGCATGATGAGTGTGCTTTTAGCCATTTGTCGATACAACGAACATGAAATCCATGGTTGCATTTAGGTAAAATGCGAACCTTTTCACCTTTACTGAACTCGGAGAGACATATCACACACTCTGTATCCAAACTTGGTAGTTTCAACTCAGTTGAATAACTTACTGTGGGAAATGTCTTGATAGCTTTCTTCTTGATTCCTTTGTTAGCCAGTTGAGGCGAAGAGTTGCTGCTAGAACTCGAAGAAGAACCGTTGTTTAGGGCTACGTTCGAAAACCTTAAAGCGCACCTTATGATGGAGTTTAAAGCAAGTGAGCAAATAAGAGCACACAATAAGACTGCTAGTATCATCACAACATTTGCATCAAATTCACGAATTCCAAAATACGAGTTAGTTGAATTGTGGTTGTGTGTGAGAACAGGGGAGCTGGTTGGTGATTGATAATCAATTGGATTTTGGAAGAGTAATCTTCTTGTGTGAGATTCCACAAGAAGCTCATGGAGAAGTGGTGAAGTAAAAGAAGTAGAAGCATACATGTTTTCTGTTAGGAAACTTGATCAGTTGGTTAATTAGAGTTTGAGTATTGTTGTTATGTTATCCTAGACAGGGGACTATATATAGAGAAGTTAATATGTTAGAATTGATATGGTATCTGGCTTTAATTAAAAGTTTGAATTAACTATTATTGGTATTTGGTGCCTAGTTGCTAGTTAGTAATTTTTTTGTATTTCTTTTTTCTCCACTGATCATCACTATGTCTTTTTGTATATTATTTAATTTAATCTGGCTTTATAATCAAGTAGGGTCCATTTTAATTCCACTTTATGCCAAGCAGAATGTGGCGATTGGCAACTGGATTTCATAATGGAGTATGCTAAGTAAAAAATAAATAAAATCATAACATATATGTAAGATATCATAGGAGATTGCTGCTGTTTCCCGCTAAACAAAGACCCAGCAAGCTCATAAAAGAATAGTGGATATATAAGTTGATGCTACACTAATATTTTTTCTAAGATTAAAGACTTAAAGGACTTAATTCAATGTCTCAGCATTTGTGTCCCTATGAGAGAAAGAAAGAGATAGAGCCAAGTGGACAAGTCTGTATTGTGGAAAAGGTCTATTGTTTTTTACTTGCAACGTACGTTTTGGTACTCTTGCAACGCGACAAGTTGATGAGGTTCAAAACATTAACACGAGCCATCGAATTATGGCCGTTGGATTATTAATTATCTAGGACTTTTGAAGTATGAAGCATAGACTACTTCCACGTCACAAAAGTAAAAGTGAAAGAAGATAGGAAAATAAATTACGTATCTTTTCTCTTGATTTCCATATATGTCATTTGTTTGACGATATTTTATCAACTAAATGTATATAGCACATAATATACTATCAAAATTATTGAAGTTGTTGGAGTCTTCTCACCTTGTAAAAGTTTCGATTGTTAACTGTATGCTTGTGCATGTCGATGTGGATTGACAATTCATCTTATGATATTTTAGCATGGTATTAGAGCTGAATTAAAAATATCAATATGAAAATTGGATTCATAACTCACACTTGACCTGAGGTTAGTCTTGTTGTTAAGATTTGGGGACCGTTGGATGTATATATGAACCTCATCTCTAATTTTTGTCATACTAACACCAAACCATGATATAGTAAAATGGTAATATTAACTTGTGTCCTTATAGCACTAGTTAAGAAGGTAAAAATAGAATTAAAACATAAATTTTATCTTGAAAATATAAGTTTTAATGTTTAAAATATGGAATGCACAATTTCCAATAAATTTCTATCTTTAGTTTCTTAACTTGTGCCCTAAAGGCACAAGTTAGCATTTTCCATTGTAAAAATAATCCTTAATCCCGGTTATATGTCATTATGAGCAATGTTAGCAACACACTCTTTTAATCACCCTCTTTAATACTCACTCTTTTATTGATTTAAATCAATGTGAGTGTACACTTTAAAAATTGAACTCACACAAAATAGTGGAACATACATTAATTTCATCCCATAAATAAGTAAGTACTAACGAGAATGTTGCTAGCATTCATCATGTCATTATAGCAAAAAAGTTGTCCGAGATTATTACACGTACTTTTGTTACTGTATATCAATAAAAGTTTGCAATTTTGCTCCTCTAATAATTACGCATTCATTTATTTTAAAGAAATAATATTTGTACAATCACTTTTTGGAACAACCTTCTCTCTTATACTCAAATGTTTAATCCATTGTCGCTCACAGTTCTCCCCAACAAATAGTATCCTCATTTTTTTTTGAATTATTTAAATTTTAATTAAGAAATATTTTTGAAATTAACTATGCATGTATTTCTAAAATTTATGGATCACACCTCATTGTTAAATTTATATTTTGAAGCGTTGATTGTGAGATTTTATTAGAAAAATATCGATGGATCCACTTGAAAAATATCCTTACTGCAAAAGGGAAAAATATCTTTGTGTTTATTTTTATTTTTTGACAAGGGAAAAATATCTTAAATTTATATTTTGAAGCGTTGATTGTGAGATTTTCTTAGAAAAATATTGATGGATCCACTTGAAAAATATCTTAGTCTTTATTTTTTTGACCAGGGAAAAATATCTTAGTCTTTATTTTTTTGACCAGGGAAAAATATCTTAGTCTGAAGTAGAATATCTAAACACTTCAACTAAATAAAGTAAAATTTAGTATTAAGAAAGCAGCTTTACACTTGCATTACTACAAACTTTTTATAGGGTGGGGGATGCACTTTACAGAAAAGAGTGTGGAAAATAACCGTTGATTGAAAAATAAATTATTGAGATTTTTTTTTTTTTGGAAGGATTATTGAGATTTAATTGACTTCATTATTTTTCTTACATGTACATATATTTCAATTTTCAAGTATTTCATTCTTTAAAGTGCACCCATTCACCTTAGAATAGATAATAATAGTAATTCCTTTAATCATAGGTGTAATATTTTCATCAAATAGAGAAAACTGAAAAGGAGAAAACTCAAAACGTAGTCACATATCACAAGTATTTAATATGAAGTTAACGGATCAGAAAACAACCATAATATTCCTACTTGTAGTCATTTATATTACCTTCTTCCAAAATCTTGTGTTCGATCTTTGTTCTTGATTTTTTTTTCTTTTCAAAATTGAATAATTTACTTTTTGGCTTTGTCGGGGTTCTTTTGGTTTCACCAGTTTGGTGTTTGTCTTTAAGGTTACCCCACTTCATACACAGATTTACTTTTCCATATATAGTTTAAGATCAACTTATTCTCAACATCGGAATGCTTATAACTTATAAGATTATGAATTCATTGGTAGTTTCTAGCTTTCAGGTCTAAGCAATAATTTTGTTCTTAAAGATATTTACAAATTAATGCATTTGATATGGATGATATATGTGATCTTCCAGACAAATTCTATCCTCTAAATTTTAGTGAACAAGCGAAAATTAATTTGAAATTTGAACTTTACCGGCTTATACTTGAGGTTGTTAGGGAAGATTGATATATATTACTTATTGATGGGATAATCCGTCTTATATTATTTATTTATTTTTCCGGTTTTTAGAACTATCTCAAAAAGAAAGATCACTTTTAGTTTTAGCAATGAAGATAACCGAGACAAGATTGTGTAATAAGAAAGAGAATAAATTTCTCGTTGACAATATGACTGTGTATATTGAAAAAGAAATAGATGAACACTTAAGCTTTGATATTGATGATTTTAAGTCTATAAACGAACAAGGGCAGCAATTTAATTCTAATTACACCTCTCTTTTTGTACATGTGTTGATATTTTGAATCTTTGATGAAATTATATATGACTCATATGATTTTAAGATTTAACTGTAATATTTTGGTTAGCACTTGCCACTTCCCCTAAGATTTTGGGCAAGTTCTGCCATTGCTTTCTTTCTATAAACGATGTCAAAAGCTAGGGTTTAATAGCACTTAAAGCAAACAAGTGTTGTCGAAAGTTAACATATAATAACATTTATTTACAAAAGTACTATTGCAAGAGCCATGAATTTGGATCCTCTAAACTGAATAAATTGTAAAACAAATAAATCAAGAGTTGTTATTTTAAAATACTCTTCATATGAGCTTTGTCATGGACATTTTTATTTTTGTTTTTCCTTCTACATTTATCTATTTAATTTAAATTTCTTGAAGGCATTTATAGCATCGGTTCAAATAATTACTTACTGCAGACTGCTGTTGAAAAAAAATTGCACTCAAAATTTTAATTAATGTATATATAAATTTACATCTGGAGTCAAACTAAAGCAACTAAAAGATTCAAACTATAATGACCATTTATCTACTTTCTTCTCTATAGCTACATTCAAAAGCTTCATGGTCTAGTGGCTGAATCCTAATAATAGTTTCTGGCACTGGCAACATAAGAGGCGGTGCTTCCGATCCAACAATCTTTCGACAAGTCTCAAGGAGGCATTGTCTGCACTTGGGGCATGATGAGTGTGCTTTTAGCCATTTGTCGATGCAACGAACATGGAAACCATGATTGCATTTAGGCAAAATGCGCACCTTTTCACCTTTCGTGAATTCCGAGAGACATATAATACACTCTGTATCCAAACTTGGTAGTTTCAATTCAGTTGAATAACTTACTGTTGGGAATGTCTTGAGAGCTTTCTTCTTGATTCCTTTGTTGACCAATTGAGGTGAATTGTTGTTGCTTGAACTTGAAGAAGAGTCGTTGTTGAGGGCTACATTTAAAAATCTTAAGGCACGCCTTATGATTAAGTTTAATGCAAGCGAGCAAATAAGAGCACACAATAGAACTGCAAGTATCATCACAACATTTGCATCAAGTACACGAATTCCAAAATATGAGTTAGTTGAATTGTGGTTTTGTGTGAGAACTGGGGAGGTTGTTGGTGATTGATGATCAACTGGGTTTTGGAATAGTAACCTTCTTGTGTGAGATTCCACAAGAAGCTCATGGAGAAGTGGTAATGTAAAGGAAGTAGAAGCATACATGTTTTCAGTTGGGGAATTTGATAAGTTAGTTAATTAGAGTTTGAGGGTTGTTGTTATATTATCCTAGGCAGGGACTATATATATATATATATATATATATATAGAGAGAGAGAAGTTAGTATGGTAGAATTGATATGGTATCTGGCTATAATTCAAGTTTCAATTAACTTATTATTAGTATTTGTTGCCTAGTTGCTAGTTAATTTTTTTGTATTTCTTTTTTCCTCCACTGATCACTATGTCTTCTTGTATACTATTATTTAATTTAATCTGGCTTTATAATAAAGTAGGGTCCATTTTAATTCCACAAATCACATTTGCTTGATAAATAAAATCATATATGTTAGATATCGTAGGAGATTGCTGCTGTTTCCCGCTAAACAAAGGACCCAGCAAGCTCATAAAGGAATAGTAAAGAGAAGAGATGAGTTGATGTTGCACTAACACTTTTTCTAAGATTAATGACTTACAAGACTTAATTCAATGTCTCATCCCAATGAGAGAAAGAAATAGAGCCAAGTGGCCAAGTCTCTAATGACTCACACAAAATTGTCTTGCAAAAGGTTTCAGTGATCGCTCAATTAAGCACCTTCAATTGCTCACAATTTCAGAAAAAGAACCGTATGATGTTACAATCGATACTACTTATTCTTCTGTCTTAAATGTTAGAATTGTAAAAACAATTGTAATTATAAACAAATTTACTACTACTTTTAATTTTTTTAATTTCCGTTATTTTTCTAAAATGACCCTATAATTAGAGATGGAGGTAGTAATTTTTTTAAAGGGTTTATTAAGCAATCGCCAAAGGTCCTCTTGGTACTCTTGCAACGCGACAAGTTGAGGAATTATGGCCATTGGATTATTAAACTAGTACTATGAACTATGGACTACTTCCACGTTACAAATGCAAAAGTGAAAGAAGATAGGAAAATATATTACATATTTTTTCTCTTGGTTCCCCCTATATGTCAATTATCTAAGGAGATCTTCTTAACTAAGTATATATCAGTAATATAATACTTATATTATTGAAGTTTTTTTTTGGGTAAAATTATTGAAGTTGTTGGAGTTCAATTGGATTTTTATGCATAACTTGTCAACTTCGTCTCAAATCATTTGAAAGTGGGATATAAATCCATTTACAAATTGTGTATAACAATATGTATTGAAATTGTAGTTGAAGTCCCACATTCACTACCATATCCAGGATCTTAGTTCAGAGGATTCAGACTTTGGAGTTCTTAAACCACAAAAATAAAATAAAATTTAAGGGGTTATAAAGGGGAATATTTACCTTTTTTTTTTTTTTTTTTTTTTTTAAAGTTAAGGGTTTCAATGAACCCCTTCAAATGGGCTAAATCCGTCTTCACACACATTTTTAAGGTTTTTAGATTTTTAAAAGTACATTTGTGGTTGGACAACTTCATCTTATTAATAGCTCTAAGACTTGAGATCTAAACTTATTTAACAAAATAGGAATGATAACAACACACATTTCAACACACACTCTTTGATTGATTAAAATTCATATGAGTCTCACAAAATCATGTTGGTATCATATAAATTTGATGGGTCCTATGTAAATTTTAACAAATCAAAGAGAATGTGTTGAAAAGCGCGTTAACAAAAATCTGATTGAAATAATTTTGATC
>Ga0315914_1009762_pt1 | contig 12208 bp, 8 predicted proteins | sample MpolenodulesMG_FD_203920 | JGI IMG/M metagenome (GOLD analysis project Ga0315914, IMG submission 203920) | Medicago polymorpha root nodule microbial communities from Los Angeles, California, United States - elongated nodules | ecosystem: Host-associated > Plants > Roots > Nodule | place: USA... | reverse complement strand
ACCATATTCAAAAATTGGAGTAAATCAACCCAAATTCAACTGTCTTTAACATAATAGGTTTTATGTCTAAGTAGTCCGTGATATGATAGTTAAAATAAGCGGCACTAATATGGTGACTCATTTTAATTTAGAAGGATTTAATATGTATTTTGTAAGGTAGTATTGTTAGTATATTAGATGCACTTGTCATTGTGGGTATGAATTTGACCATATAAACATTGTATGACCTCGTTATGAAATCAATGAAAATATAACCAATTTCTTTTCCTTTATCTCTAGTTTCTCTCTCTAAATTTTGGAGTGTGGTCTCTATTTAAATTGGGTCATATTAGTCAAGAAATCAAAACTTCTCTACTATTATTGCAGCATTTATCACTATTTTTTGTATATTAAAAGTAGAACCTGATGAAAAGAGAAGTTCTTAAGACTATAAGAGGTAAAACAATACTCCCTCCGTCCCTTTTTATAAGAATAGTTTACAAAGATCGTTCGTATTAAGAAAAATATTTTGAAGTAATAAATTTGTCATAAATGTATGTTACTATTACCAAAATTGTTTATAAAGATATTCAATGTTAACTTTTCATATTTCAAGGTATATTTTTTTTTGTTGTTGACAGAATTTCAAGGTATATTGACAATATTAATAAGGGGTGTATTTGGAAAAAGAGTAATAAATGCGTATAGAAATTCGTAGATAATCTTATGTTTAAGGACAATTTTTTTTTTTTGTAAAGTAGTCTTATGAAAAGGAGCGGGACAACGGCAAATATAACTAATCATTAAATCCTTAAAAAATAAAAAATATTAATCATTAAAAAAATTTGAATTCGAGAAACGTATTTAATTATTAAAAGACTTTAAATTCGAGAAACGTATGTGTGAGGGAAGAGAAGCTGTTCCAAAATTAGTGAAAGAACACACACAAGCACCTTGTATCAGCCCAATACAATACATATACATACATACGTATATATTGACTACCCCTCAAACAAAATACCGAGATGTTTATAAAAAAAAATTGTTCAATCTAAGCAGCTTTGTAATGGAAAAAAATAGTTCATAGATGTTACACAACTATAAGTAAAACGAAGAAGGATGATCATAAATTACTTAAATTTTCAATGCTCAAACAGTACTTCTTGTTTCTTCTCTAAGACTATTTTATCGGAATTTTTAACTGCCGTAGCATCTGTCCAAGAAAGTAAAAGAACGTAGGTAGTAATTTTTTAATATGGTACACACACCTACACGACAAGTTTCATGAGCTGCCGAATTAGAAAATAAACAATACAGACACCACCAAGAGGGAGTTAGAAATGATGCACAAAACTCAAGGATTTTCTTGGCGTGATTGCATGCATGTATCAAGCATCAAATAGAAGTCCCCCCTTCCAGGCGTATCCTCTTGGGACCCGTCTCTTCAACTTGGTTGCAAGCCGTTCCGCCCCTGTTTTCCTTGGCCTCTACTAAACATCTTTTGTAAGGCTTGAACCCGGTTCGACGAGTCTTAAGCTTACCTTGTCCAAGACCCATGGTTAGAAATCCCTCCTCATTGTTATTTTGTACAAATGGTAGGTTTTGCTGTGCCTGGTCACAATTACAAATGCATTTCTTGCTCTCAAGGTGATCTTTGTGGTCTGTTTTTTGCTCGTTATCCTTCATGTTGTCCATCTGATTATCCTTATTTATCAAATCATGAGGAGGTGAAAAGCTTTGGGGCAACACCTCTCTGGAGAATAGAGCTCGAAAGGCAAGTCGTCCCTGTAAAAAACACTGGCGTAAGGACAGAAGCAATACATGCATACAACACATTAAATTACATTTCATTGTGAGATATATTGATACCTCTTCAGACACCTCCTTCCAAGAATCAAGAAGGTTGCTAATGCTTCTATATCGACGACTACTAGGATCAGTAGCTAAATGGTCCGCATCAGGTATTTTAGATTCTTCCTTTTCTTTCTCATCCTTCTCTAGCGCATCAGTCTCTTCACAGCTAGAGGTTGTGTTGGAACCACAAGAAGACCGGTCTATCAGTTTTCTGCCCTCCATTTTGTTGGAATCAGGGTTCTCAGAAATTGGTTGGTTTATATCAAGATTAATAGTGGCCTTTGATGAAGTATTTAACTTAGCATCTCCACTCTCCTCTGATTCAGATGAAGAAACAACTGGTGTCTTAGAACCTGAATGTTGAGCTTGCATAGCTTCCGAGTTTTCTGGATCTAGTAACTGATCTTGCAGAGGAGGATTTTGTAGTGTAATATCTCCTTGATCTGTCTTAGGTGGTTCTTTACTAATATTTGTTGATGGAGCTACAGTTGTTGATGCAGGAGGACAGGCAAAAGCTGTCTGGAGCGGAGCGCACACAGGAAGCAGTCCATGAGCTGCCCACCATGCAGTTGCAGCAGCTACTGTAGCAGCTGCAATAGCTGTTACACTAGGAGGTGAACCAATTTGTCTAGATGGGAAACCTCCTTGAGAGCAAGAAGGAGAATCAGCTGAAGATTCTACATTTGCATACGGCCAAAATGTAGCAGCAAAACTTGCTGCAGCATGGGCTGCAGGGTGTTGCAGCAAGGTAGAGACAATAAGACTTGAAAATGTAGAAGACACGTTGAGAAAGGATTGGTAATCAGCATGGTTATGTGCAAATGGAGGACAAGGAGGAAATGATTGATGACTAGAGGATCGTGCCATGTTATTTTGATTTTCACTTGTGTTTGATGCAGCTGGATTTGCGAAGAGATTAGGCTGCACATTAATCCCTCCTATTGGCTGAAATGTGGAGTCTTGAATCAACATATTTTGTGATGGACTTTGAGTACTAGTTCCAAAGTTCCCATCAACAACGTGCACAGTGATATGTCTTGGGTAATTCTGATTACTTTGCATCTCATCAATTGTTATCGCAGAAGTAAGACCATCTGTTTTCTCGGATTGAACCGATTTAGGAGAACAATTCTCCAACTTAGAGGTTCGACAAATGCCATCATTTTTTTGTGTGTGTTTGGCATCATCTATCTTCAACATCTGGTTTTCAATCTCAGTAGTAGGAAAAGATTCATTTGTTTCATCTCGTGTTATTACCTCTTTCACTGAAGGTGTAAACCCCCTGATGGTGCAGGAATTTGTCTGTGGCACTGACATTGAGATTGAACTCTTGATTGCCGAAGATACAGATGAACAGGGTGCCTCCTTGAGGATTGTTAATACTTTAAAGCAATTTTCATCGTTATTTTCTTTTACCGTCGTTGGCCTTTCCTCATCTTTATGCTCCTAAAAAATAAGGAATGTGTAGAGTGATTTCATTGAAAGGAAAAACACAATTTATTTGACAAGTGAAATATAAAAAATTAATATTGACCTCTGGAAGTGATTCTTTCTCAAAATCCATTGCTTGTTTACCATGTGAAGATGCAATTGCAATAAGTGGCTTTCCATACTTTGCTCCACTATGTAATGTTGGGGTACCGACATTGGTCTTGCGAGGATAAGGATTGCTTGGTTTTCTTTTGGGCCGTGGAGGGGGGATGTCTATGTCAAGAGCTTGTCCTAATGCAGCACCTTTTACAAGTGCTTCCTTCTCCAACTGAAAGTAAAAGTTTTAAGAGTATATCAGTGGGTGAGGTTTTACAAATTTATTTGAAAATCACTAATTGGGGCAGTTAAGCATTGTTGCTCAAAATGCTATATAGATATGTAATAGCTCTAACACTAACATTCCAATGATTCCAACTATACAACAGAATAAACTGCGAAGTATACTCCATACATGGTTTTTAGTCAAAGTAATATTTTCCAAGACATCTAAGAAAATGTACAAATTTTCTACCATCAATTTTTTTTCAAGAGGATTTTCTACCATCAAATTACGAAAAGAAATCACATATAGGTGTAGTCAAGCATTACTCATAAGGAGTTTGTGAGCTTGAAATTGACTATAGTTTAATGGAAAAGAGATACATTTTTATTGGCTCATTATAGACTCTAATGATGTAGGGAGTTATTGGCTTCAGGTCATCCAAGCCAGAAAATACAGGTATATGGAACAAGTAAGGTCAATCATATGGCCATATATCATGATTTGCAGAAGCTACCAATGTTGACTTGTACACAAACATGACCGGAACTTTGATACGAATCGAACACAAAAGCAAGTTTGATAAACTAAACCTAATTTTTTTTATAAAAAAATAAAATAAAAAGACGTTCACTTTTTATTTTTTCAAAGGAACTGTTTTTTCAATCATTTATTTTTTTCTTTTCCTTTTTCTTTGCCGATAACTAGATAAAACAATCATGGTTCAGAACAAACATATTGGACATAACTTTGTAGCTAGCTAATAGAAAAATTAAACATGAATTTAGGGGAACATATAGCTTGTAAATTCCATTTAGAACTAGAAAGCCTTATAATAAAAGGAGGTTATGAAATCCAGAAAAGGTATTAGGGTGAGACACAGAGCCCCATGAGATGACTATCCATATAACTTGTATATTTAATCCTGTAAAGGATCTTCTGCTTTTAAAATCAAATTATTAAACCAAGCATAACAACTCTTCTATCCACACATGACATCAAAGTTGGGGAGGGTGAATTGGACCTTCCCTTTATGATTACCAGTTCACCTTATGTCCAGTCAGCAGTAAAAAAATAAAAATAAAACATACATCCAGTCAACAGTATACCCCAAAAGCAGTTAACAGTATACCCCAAAAGCAATGTCTTGAACAAATTATAGTTTATTATCTGATCAAGTTTTTCAATCATGGTTGCAAAGCAGAAAATTCAGTGAAGAACATTTCAAAATGTTTCTCCTTGCGATGAGTTATTAATCATAAATTATTTTCTCAAATTTAAGAAAAAAAATCTCATTAAGCTCGCTACATTTCTTAAAACTCTCAACAAATCATATGTTTACACAAAAGTATCAAGTTCTCCTAATCAAATGTAATTCACCTAATTGTCATTGCTTCAGCTTGTGGATCCACCCCACATCTGACAGATGGCACAAATTCTAGAGAAGTTGAACAAAAAAAAAGGGGGGCTGGCTTGACCAAGCAATCAAATTGACTACTTGGCCAAACCAGCCCCCCTTCTCTTGTATCACTTATTTCTACTATAAAATAAATTACTTGTTTATGCATGTCTTCATTCATTTGCGGGCTCCATTAAAGCATTGCATCTCTTCATCTTGTCAATATAGGCACCAATATAAGGGTTGAGCGTGATCACTCAATTCAAAAAACTATGGACTTAAACTAATACAGAAATGATAAGTGCATCAAAAAATGTAAATCATATGAGGGCCCAAGACTTGTATATCTTTCACATTTTTCTTCACCTAAGTTACAAAGTTCGAACACATTTTGAGTTCTCAGTAATTGCAGTTTATGTAATGTATTCTCAGCACTGCTAAGGGTTTAGTAAAGGCTGTAAAAATGAACAAGGGCTTTACATTTTCAGTGATTCAGTCTAGTTGATTACTGCCTCGTTACAGGCACCTACAAACTTTTGTTTATATAATATATATTTTAAGGGAAATGTTAACAAGTGCAAATGCCCTTAAGGCACTTGTTAAGAAGCTCAAAGTAGAAACTTTGTCTTGGATATTGTGTATTCAACATATTGAAAAATTAAAAAGCAACTTTTTCTACAAATTTTTTAGCAATTGTTTCCTTTTTTAAGGGCACTTGTAAACACGACCCTTCTAATTGTAGCAAGAGTACCCTGAGGTAGCTAGAAAATAAAAATAAAAAGATTTAATGTGATATTTACATAGCAAACATGTGTCCAAGATGCTATCTAACTCTCTCCTCAAGCTGACTCATATATGTCATATGAAGCAGACTTACTATTTGTTTGGTTTGTTAATAGAAAGCTGAATTCGATGTCATGTAAGTGTATCATGTTTGTTATAGATAAGTTTCGTATCGCAGATATCTCCCAATTTCAATTGTAGGTTTATTTCCCTAGTCATGTAAGTTTACACACAGCTACGACCATTTCACATTATTCATCTTCCGCACTTGATCTGACAACTATGTTCTGCTTCTCACTGCTCCATGAAATCAGGTTTCCTCCAATAAGAACAAAATATTCAAAAGTGGACCTCATATTTGATGGTGATCCTACCTAGTCACTAACAGAGTGACAAGTTGTTTTGGCATTGCCTTTATCTTCATACATATGATAGTCCTTATCCAGAAGCATTTACGAACTAGATAAAAGGTGGTATTAAGTATGATGAAAATGAGAGAGATAGTTGAGTCTACCCACAAGATGCCAATATCTTCCCTGAGTGTTTCAACAACTCCCCCTGTCCCAAAAGAAGTTTGACATTAGGCTCCATATAATAGGAATATCAATGGGGCAAAAACTGAGCACATTGGTCTCAGTAAGAACATTCAGAGCATACTTTGTCGGTTACCATAGGAAAATTGGAAAAATTCAATCCCTAAGAAGTATTTGAGAGGTCCCATGTCTTTAATCCGAAACTATTTGAAGAGATAGCATTAGAGCTGCCAGATATTATTCACGCTGTCACTAGTAATGACGATGTCATCAACATAGAGAACAAGATAAATCCACAGACCGAAAGGAGAATGAACGGAAAAGACAGATTGATCAGCTTCACGCCTGTAAATGCCAAATCTAATTAATGCGGAGCTTAAACGTCCAAATCAAGCACAAGGAGAGTGCTTCAAACTATAGAAAGAGAGACTAAGCTGACAAGCAAGGCGAGAATCACCGAAAATTGTAAAGTCGGGAGGCTGGAACATATAAACTGCTTTGTGCAATTCCCGCAGGAAGGCCTTTCTAATATCCAGCTAGTGAATAGGCCAGCGATACATAGCATCCATGACAAGGGAAAGTCGCATAAATGATTTGATCCATATGGGAAAAGGTGTCCCAGGAATGCACCAGTGTTAAATCTCTTGAGGGAGAGCTTGGCACCCATGGCGGACCTACCCGGCTTGAGGGATTAGTCTCTGCAGTTTTGCGCAGTGGTTACCCAGTTCACACAAAAACAAAAAAAAAAAGGTGTCCCCATAAGATCTGACTATCAATATGACCATGCAGTCCAACTGTCACCCTATAAAACCAATTGCAGTCTTAGAAGGTAAGGGAACAAGTTCCCAAAGTGTCGTTGGAGTGTAATGCTTCCATTTCATCTAACATCATCTAGCGTCACTTGGGATCAGCTATGGCTTCACTTATAGGCTTAGGAATAAACAAAGTCTGAACCAGAGACAAAGGAGACTAGGAACGAGATAAACAATAAAATGAAAGGTACAAACATGGAGAGGATAAGGATTGCGAGAGCAATGAATACATGTATCATGTATCATGTATGATGTATGTAATTCTATAGGAAGTTCAGGTGTATATGACGTAGGTAGGAGGGTGGTTGGAGTAGAAGATAAGGTTAGAGGATCAGTTGAATGAAGTTTCGTTCGAAATTTAATCCATTGTTGGTAGGTTAGCAAAGAAGGTGGAGCAGAAGCAACTATACTGGAGTCGGGACAACATGTGGAATATCCAGAAGGTCCACAATGAAATTGGCATCAAGTACACCAAGAGAAGAACAGAAGGGGGAAGTCTAAAATAATGGTGTCAGCAAAGACAATATATAGTTGATGTTGAGGATAAAAACAAGGATGGCCCTTTTGGATGTATGAGTAACCCAAAAATATACATTTGAAAAATTTCCCAAAGCTTATCTTTACCTAGAGCGCAATCGTGAACAAAACATGTGCAACTAATGACACTGAGAGTAACACAGCATAGATCTTGTTGGGGGATATAATGGAGAGTTGGGAGCCTGACTGTGAAGAATAGAGGAAGGCACGCGGTTGATAAGATAACCTATTGTGAGAAGCGAAGAAGCGTGCGAGCTGTTTCAACCAGGTGTCAATTCCTTTTTTTTTTGTAACACCATTCTTTTATGGTGCGAGAGCACAAGTTGTTAGATGGATAGTACCCTACAAAGTAAAAAAGGATTGAAACTAGGAAGAAAAATATCTGCATGTCTTAGAATTTGTGGTTGAGCCTAACATAGCCCCAGAAACCGGCTTGTGAGGTGAGGACTGCCCTCACTTGTAAACATTTGTCCAGGCCATCTCTTATCCAATGTGAGACTCTTCAGCACACCCACTCAAGCCCATCACTATTGGGCTTGGTGTGCGGATAAAAACGGTGGATGGCCCGATAGCAGATGGCCCAACGGATCTTGGATAGGCTCTGAAATAATTGATATTGCAAGAGCATGTGGCACTTTAATCATTACTAGTGTGAAACTTCCATCAGATAATATATCATTACTAGTAAACTGTGTATCTCTAAGTTGCATTTCTTGGTATAGTTTCATTTAATATATCGTGTTCGTCAGTAATAATATAATCTTGTTAGGATAATAAGACTCAAAACATGGTGGCTTATCACGTGTACAGGAGCATCACTCATTCTCCATCACCTACTATGTGATTATAAAAAGGCTTCCATGTTATAACTATGTGATGCTTTTGGAGTACTACAAGTATGAAAACATTATCGGTATAAGGATGTTATTGGTTTGTTTTTTCATTTTTAGTCGATGTGTTTTCACTGATAATCACAAAAATGCCATATATTTTTCATTTAAAGGCTATCTATCATCATCTTCATCTCTATAATCAGTCTCTCCATTTCTTATTACTCAATGTGCAGGATTTCAACTCCCAACAAATTCATTTAATTTTTTCAATCCATTATTTGATGCATCTTGATTCATCAATGATCATGCTGACAAACCAATGTAGCAACTAGTGACCATTTTTGAACATAATATTTTAATATTGAAGAAATGGTGGTTTCGAGTGTCGCTGTGTATGAGTTTCACAAGGAAAGTTGGTCAGATTGTTAGAGCTATTTAGATTTTTAATATGAGACCCCAGCACTACTTGATGCCTTTGAACAGGAATTGTATAGAGTAAAGTGAACCAAATAGTACACTTAACAGATTCGTGACCAATAAACCAACAGTAGGCAAAAATAAAGCATGAACTGAAGTAAGAAAAAGTTTGAGCATATATTAGGAGGTGAGAGAGGGTACCAATCGACCTTTGAAAAGAATTTTTGGGCATGGCTCCTGATTTGCACAGCAGTCTTTGTTCCTATATGTTCTGCATGAGCAAAGGGGGTGGGAGAGAAAAGAGAGATTAAATTAGTTGCATTTCTAATAAGATAAGATAAGATATCTGAAAGAAGAAAAAAAAGATTATTACCTTCTATACGCTGCCATGCTCGGCCATATAGCTTGAGGGCTTCTAGAAATCGATTATGTTCGTCTTCTGTCCATCGTTCTCTTTGTTTTGTGATAGTATATGGCTTTCTTGTCTGGAAAAATAGTATCTAGTTAGATTGATTGATTTATGTTATGTGGGTTTAAGAAATGGAAAGGAAAATGAGTGACCTTGAGAACGAAGTCTTCTCCAGAGGAGTATGCTGCTGCTGCTGCTGCTGCTGTTGCATCCATGAGGTTCAGATCTTATTCCCTGAGCCTGAGGATAGGGAGGAGTGAGGTGACATGAAGCGAAGCAGAGGAAATAGCAAGAATGATGTTTTGCTGTTGGTTACTGCAAGCAAAAGAAACAGAAAGAATAGGTAGAGATCCGTCTCTGTGTAATTGAAAAAGTAAGTAATAATAAAGAATAAGCATACAATCCACCGCAACATATAGAGATAGATAGATATATTTTCTTTAATCAGCTCAGCTGAAATCTCACCAAAACCAAGTCCACAGCGCCAAAACCTGAATCAGAAGTTGAACTAAGATTAAGATGAGTGATTAATTAATTAATTAGAAAAGAAGGAAAAGAGGAAAGTACCTTTGATTAATAATAAAGTCATGTTGAAGAAGATTGCAAGTGTGAATTCATATTTTATTTATTTAGATCAGAACAAGAAGAAGAAGAAGAAGAAGAAGATAAGATACAGTTTGTAGCAGCAAGCAATAGCAATAGTAAGTAAGTTGAGGAGGAAGGGAGCAACCAACAACTACATCACCAGAAGCATCCACAACCAATCTCAGCCACTACAATTTCGAACCTATTTTTTCATTTTTTTTTTTTTTGAGGTCCCTATGGCCTCTTGAGTTTAACTACGTTGGATGGTGACAAGTGTCATGAATTTAGTGGCCGATGCTAGAAACGCCCACCTTGTACTTTTCTCTTTGGAAATGAAATCAAATCTCACCCACAAACTCACAAGCCATGGGATTTCGTCCGTAAAAAAGTGTCTGCCACCTGTCAATTGTGGACCCAACACTTCTTTGCTTACGTGGCATTTCTTAACAACCGGTTACTTCTGTACGGACCCTCTCGCCTCGTGGTCTTGTTTTCTTACAACGTCACATCTCCCTTTTCACTAACCGGTACGTGTCATTACCATTGCCAATTTGCCATGCTGACCTCTTTCATCCTTAATAATTAATTAATTCTTTGTCTTGTGCGTTTAAACACTCTTTTATGCTTTCTTTAGTACTACGAAATGAAGTTGTGGGAAGAACACCACAAAAAAAATATGAACTAAAGTTTTTAAATAAATCTTAAGAGAGATAAGAGGAAGGTAAATAGAATGTTTTTATGAAATGACAAAAGTTTTTAAATAAATGTTCAAATTCTCAAAGTAAAAATTCGTCACGTATTTATTACATAAAATTTCATAAAAACTTATCATTTAAGATTGTATACACTTTTTTTTTATCAAGTAGATGACTAAAAGTTCACCTTTACCCATTTTAATTCAAAACTTTAGCGTGCATTTTTCCTCAGAATGTGTCAATCAATCTTAAAGTAGTCATTGTATTCACATGTAACAGTTGCAAGCGCGTGATACCCAATTTTTTATTAAAACCTAGATATTGTCAGTTGTTTCTTTGTCCTCCAGGATATCATATATTTTTCTAGAAAGAAACATTTGTTCGAAATTGACCTTTAACAAAGAGAAATACTAGACTTATAGTGCGTTACTTCAAGATCAAGGAACTATTTGAGCTGGCCTAAATCATTAATCTTGAATGAATCATGTAAGATGTTTTTGATGAAAGTGAACTCAGATAAAGAATTGCCAGAAAGAATCACATCATCAAAATACACAAGGAGTAAAGTGAAGTCTAAGAGTTGAGTGTTTGGTAAAGAAAAAGTGATAAAATGTGGCTTGTTTGTAATAATGTTGAAGTAGCAGATAAGTAAATTTCTCATACCACTTTTTGCTAGTCCGCTTAAGACAATAAAGAGATTCGATGAGTTTGTTGACTTGATTTGGCTTGGAAGGAGTGATTCCATGAAAAATGATCATGGAAACTTGCAAGAATGCATTATTTACCTTTAATTGGGGAAGAAACCAATGGTTGATAAAATCCAAACCAAGATATCAATCTTGGTTGATAAACTCACTAGTTAGACAGTAGTGAGCTTAGCAACAAAAGAGCAAGTTGCAAAATAGCCCATGCCTTGTATTTGATTGTAACCTCTAGATATCAATCTAGCCTTGAATCACTCAATAGAACCATCAACATGATGCTTGATCTTACAAACCCATATGCAACCAATTGACTTCACATTACATGGCAAGTCATCAAGTTTCCATTTTCCAATCTTTTCAAGAGCAGCGAGTTCAACTTGCATTGCTTGGTTCCAACATTTAAATTCACTTGCCTCATCATTTGGTTTATGTTCTGTGTGGAAAGAGACAAAGCAAAATGACAACGAGGGATACCAATTTATTAAAGGAATTATAATTGAAAATACGATGAAGAGATGCATTTTTTTCACAAGACGATGAAGAGATGCACGAGAAGAAGAATTAGTAGAATCAAAAGATGTATGAAAAACATAATCTTATAAATATGAGGTGAGTGTTTACTTCACTTTTCCTTATTATTTTTGCAACAATCCTTGCATCACTTATGCTTAAAAAAAAAAAAATTATGGTTAACATATGTTTGTACTAAACATTTAATATGTGATTAGATAATTTATTGTTTTTGAAGTTTTATTATATACTGTAATTTTTTTACTGGGTTAAATACGTTCTAAATCTCTCTAAATATATTAAATTTTGTTTTTAGTTCCTCTATTTTCTTTTAAACAATGGTTTTTTCAAATAATTTCTATCAATCTTTTTTATCTCTATTTTTAAGTCAACTTATTTGTATTATTT
>Ga0315914_1009761_pt1 | contig 12208 bp, 10 predicted proteins | sample MpolenodulesMG_FD_203920 | JGI IMG/M metagenome (GOLD analysis project Ga0315914, IMG submission 203920) | Medicago polymorpha root nodule microbial communities from Los Angeles, California, United States - elongated nodules | ecosystem: Host-associated > Plants > Roots > Nodule | place: USA... | reverse complement strand
CACTAATAAAGGATTATCCATTCCTAGACTAACCATGTTTATTAGAACAATTCAATTAGGTCTAAGTCGAAAGCTAGGGTCAGTAGTCATTCGTTCTCACTAAATCATGTTTATATTTGATTAGGATATAAAAAGCATTAAGAACAATTGAATTGAATAAAAACTAGATTGTCATTCACAATAAATAGAGTTTCACAACAACAGGTTCAACTAGGGTTACAAAGAATCATCTCAGACCTAACCTCTAATGGATTTAGCTACTCATAATGGTGTTTACAAATAACATAATCATTAGAGGAATTAATACATACATGAATTGGTAAAAGAGTGAAGAAATCGCCCTTCTAGCCGTCTTGTAGTCTCAAAATCGCACTTTTCTCTTCTCAAATTATAACCCTTGTCTTCAGAATAGACTTCAACTTATATAGGCACAGAAATTTGCCTAAAACCGTGTCACGTTTTAGTTAAATCGTGACACGTTTCGGTCATCGTGACACGTTTTCTTCAATGTCGAGAGCATGTTTTGGTCTTCGAAAATCGTGACACGTTTTCATTCTTTGTATTTTCTTCCATTTTTCTGCTTTTGTTGCTGCATAAGTTGCCTTGTGAACTCCAAAATGTGATCAAATTACATAGAAAATTACGTAATGACGAGATGTCATCATAGATGACTTCGATATTCCACTTATCCCTCTTAAAAGGTGAATTTTACCCCCTATTGTGGATGATCTTATGGTCGATTTATTTTCCCACATGACTTATGATCGAATTATATTGCAAGAAGTAAGAATTCAATTATTAAGATCAATTTTGACTCAAAATCACCGCTTTTTTTATATTAAGGTCAATTTAAAATTTAAGGAATTTAGAATTTTAATAATAATTCAAATGATATCTCTATCTTCTCCCTATGAGACCATAGTCATCACCATTTTTCTTCTTCTTGGTCTACCAAATATTGAGGTATTTGATAAGTGCTAGAATGTGTTAGTTTCATGATTTATATTAAGCACTTTTGGTTACTTGTTATTCAAGTTATCCATGGAAAATATCTGAAAAAGTGACAAAATGCATAATTATGCTTTTTAGGTCTTACTTAACCCAATTGTGCAGGAAAAGAGTGATCAAGACATGAACCAATGAAAGAAAAACAAAAGGATGAGCAACCTGCAAATTTTGGTCTGTAACTGTCATTCCTACCAGGCACAACATTTCCTGTCTGGCGAGAATTACAGGTCCTCTGACCTGTTTGACCAAAATCTGTCGCTATGGCGACAAAATCCTGCCTAGCAAGATGTCGCCCGAGCAACAAAATGTCGCCATGGCGGGAATTAAGTTCCAGAACCCATGTTCCAAGATCATATGTCGCCATGGCTACAAATGTCCTGCTTGGCGAGAAAAGGCGGTTTGAGGCAAGTGGATGAAGACGTGGTAGAAACCCACTGGCAAAGAAAGCTGATGTCGCCATAGCGACAAAAATCATGCCTGGCAAGAAAGCAAAATTCTGCAAAAGTGTAAAAGCCTCTCTTCTCATTTCAGAAACAAAAATATCATATCATAGGTCATTTTAGGGAGAGAAAAGTAGGGGAAAACACAGAGAGAGACCCTTAAGGAGCAAGGAGCACAAGGATTGAAGGGATTCACAAGATCATCGAGACATCATGGCTTGCTTCCATTCCATCTTTTCTTTTCTCCTTGTAAGGTTACCATGACAATGAGTAGCTAGACTCTTTTTGTTGGGATTAAATGTAATCATCTCCACTAGTATGTATTCCCTTTGATTATGATGTTGTTTGATTTTAATTATCTCATGATGTTGAGGTTATTCTTGTTTTCCATGCTTTTAATCTTATGGATTTGATTTGTATTGAAAAATGCCTTTTGAATCTAGGTTAGAATAGTCTTCTATCAAAGCTTTTGTTCTAGACATGGAATTTAGGTTTTGATAATCACTTTGAATATTGGAACCCAAAGCTTTTGTATCGTTTAATAACTTGGGAAATCATCTATACAACAATACAATCGACTATTAGATCGTTTAATAGTTTGGGAAATCGACGATTGAACCACCCAATAGAAATCACGGCATCATTTGAACACGAATGATGTTGCTGAGCAATATGTAATAATATCGATTGATAATTAGAATAAGCAACACTAATCCGAGAATACGTATAAGTAGGTTGATGAAGTTTAATCCCAACAAAAACATTTCCATGTTAACTCTCAAACCTTTTATAATTTCGTAGTTTTATAGCTTATGAAACAAAATATTGTGAAACCTTAGCTCGGAACAACATCGATTGTTGAACGACTTAGAATATCACATCAGTCCATGTGGAGACGATAACAAAAATACTTACTTTTGATACTACATCAGTATTTAGGGTCAATTTTAGTCCAAAATCACTCTACAAATTGTTTTTTTTTCTCTTAGTTAAATTAGTGATTTTCACATATTTTCAGTTTTCTTTCAAATGTTTTTTGAATTTCTTCGTTATTTGTGTTGACTTCTCATTTGTGTGTCACATGTTTTTTATTCCAGTCTTAATGCAATGTTTATTTGATTCAAGTCGAAAGATTAACTTTAATCAAGTGCATATACAACAATGACTTTATCGTCGTCAACATTGAAGTTCAGATGAACAAGTATTTAAGACATTTGAATATGGTCATATTTGTAGGCATATTGACGTTGTCGTTTTATGCAACATAAATGTTGTGATTTTGTTTACAAATTCATCCCTTTTATTTTAACGACTTTGAATTTGTATTGTATTGATCTACTTTATTAACTTGGATAAATATCATTTATTTTTATATACAAAAAGGTGAGCTCAAATGATTTAGTTAAATTGCGTCGATTTTAAATGTTTTTATTTAGATGCAGTAGTAAAAAAACTTCATTTCCTTGTCCTAATCGGGTAATGGTTTTTTATTTTATTTTATTTTTTCTATTTTACCTTGTCCTAATCTACCAATAAATCCATTTTTTTTTACCTACCAACAAAAAATCTATAGTTTTTTTTTATACATTCTCTCTTTCAATAATAAATTTGATGTCTCATTTTTTTATAATAACAAACAATTTCGACGTCAATAAATTCATCATTTTTTGCACAAACAATATCTTTCCAATAAAATAGGTCCTCTCTATCGTAACAAACAATATTTTGTTTCGCCCGTTCTTCTATTTTACACTTAAAATGTTTAACAATATTTGTTTTAAGGAAATTCAAAAATATCACCGACATTATTTATAGAATTTAAATTCTTCAATTGATCAACACATGAAATCGTTATTATAGGAAAATATAATTAAGTTTAAGCTTTTACATAACAAAAATAAATTTTGAGTTTTATTTGTTTTAGGGGATATTTTTAGTTTTATTAAAAAGAGTATGAATAATTGTCTTCGTGAATTTAGATGAGTTGGTAGGAACAATACGTAATATATGCAAGTAGGGATGGAAATGGGTTAGGCTGGGCCAAACTTTGTAAGGCTTAAGCCTGACCTACTTCAAAAAGTATAGGTCTGAGCATGACCTATTACCCATCATAGGCTTATTTTCAAGGTCTGACCTGACCCTTTTAAAGGTTCGATGAAGCCTGAAAGCCTATTTAAAAGCATATTTTACACTAAGGTATATCAACACTTATAAAACTACTGCTAAATATGTCAAAACTTATGAAGGTCTAAGACACACAAATAAGTTTGCTATTAAATAACAAAATCTTGCGAATGTCTAATCACATCAATATATTGGCTAATAAATAACCAAATCATATGAAGGTTTTGAGGTTATGAAAAAAACTTGAACAATATCAGTAAAATGGAAGATATATTATATATATAAAAAGCTTAATAGGTCGGCATAACAGACTTAATAAGTTTTTTTGTAAGCCTTAATCTGAACTATTTAATTAAATAGACTTTATAAAAAGTTTGAACATGACCTTTTTATTAAACGAGTTGGTTCGAACTAGACTTTAAATAGGTTAGACCGTAGTCCCATATCAGACAGTCTAGCCTGTTCTCACCCTATGTGCAAGGTTGGGTTGGAAACCAGCCACCACCAAAAAAGAAAAGTATGAATAATTGAAATATAATTTTGTTAGAAAAAGAGAGAAAAAAAATATACCATATAAAGACTTTGAATTATGAATGATTAAATTAAATAAAAATAAGCATAAGTTAAGGATTAAAAAAGGAATTAAAACATAAGTTTTGTATTGAAAAAATAAGTTTTTAAATTTTCAAGGCACAATTTTCAAAATTAAATTTTTAATTTTTGTGTTAGTAGCAGATCCAATGGGTGTCGTAAAAGGAATATACTGTACGGTTGATATGGCGTGCAGGTAAAACAAGAAGAAGTTAAGAGGATGGGTTTGCCATGTTTGTAGACCGGATTCCAATATTTATTCAACTTGCTTGCATCTCTATCTATCTCTCTCTACACGCAACATTGTCGTTGGTTTGGTTGCTTATGCTTATGTAAAACAAAAACAAACTGAGAAAGAATTGCGGCGTACTGGTACTAGTTGTGACCCAAAATTGAGCATTCCAAGATTTTTATTTATTTTAATTAATCTATTTTCATTATCCAAATAAATAAATAAATTGCAACCTCCCTCCATCAATTTAGAAGCTAAGCCAAGAGGGAGAAAATGGGTTCCGTAGAGGAAGATTCATCGCGTAATTTGGAAGAAGCTCTTGTTCAGGTTCAATTCTCTTTTTCTTTTTTTCGTTTCGTCAACCCTCCTCAATTATGTTTAATCTATTCATTTGTTAATTAACTATTCGCTCACTATGAATCTTCCAATGTTCAATTAATAAAATTAACTGGAAGCTTCAATTGTGTTCAACTCTTGCCTTGATCATAACATAACACACAAATGGTGTTTTAACATCCTAATATAGCACTGTAGGTAGTTGAATTTGAATCGACCATTGTTTTCAGCTATCTGCAATTTAAAACACTGTCTTGTAATTGTTCTTTTTGGGATAGTGTTGCTGGGGTTTGTATCAATTCTTGGACTCACTGCTGCTTATGTGGATTGGTTTCCACAGGATTCAATCTCACATGAGAATACTATACTTTATACTTTTGTCCAATCAACTTGATTAACATACAATGATTATTAGGTTATTTCAGTTGTCACTTTACTCACTCATAATTCCATTCTTTTATCTTGTTCGCTTGATCCTTATTTCCCTATCTGATCTCAGTCATGGATCTTGTAGTTGTAAGTTAGACATGATAGTAGATTTATTTGAATGTTTTTGTTACTGTTTGGGGCCTACGATTGTTGGCCGATTTGGTCGAAAGAATATTACTCATAACCAGATATGGAAATTACTCAAGTATCAACTACAGTACTTTGTTGTTCAAATCTACTTTATATTTCCTATAGTCAGTGTATTTTTTTTTTACTCTTCCCTATGATGAACTATTGGTTATTTTTTATCTGAAGGATGAAGAGAGTAAGCTTTACACAGGAGATGGCTCGGTTGACTTTAAAGGGAGACCCGTGCTTAAGCAGAATACTGGCAACTGGAAAGCTTGTCCATTTATCCTAGGTAAGCCTTTTCATTTCACTTATGTAACAAATATTTATTTATTTTCTAAAATTGAACTCATATGTGATATGAAACACAGGCAATGAGTGCTGTGAACGTTTGGCATACTACGGCATTGCAACAAATCTTGTTACCTATCTTACTCGCAAGCTACATGAAGGAAATGTCTCTGCGGCAAGACATGTCACCACTTGGCAAGGCACTTGTTACCTTGCACCTCTCATTGGAGCAGTTCTAGCAGATTCTTATTGGGGACGATACTGGACAATTGCCATTTTCTCCATGATTTACTTCATTGTAATTATAAACCAAGATATTTTTATTCTCCTATTTAAAAAATTCTCTACACACATTTCTCCTATGATATACTGCTGGCTATGCATTATATAGTATCCTACATAATGTAAACTCTGATGGTAATAGGATGTCATCAAACCATTTCTAAATCTTCTTTATATGGGGAAGTTAATTTTTTTTATACATTTTATAGTTATAAGAAACAAATATTATGGTGCTGAAGAAAAATGGAAATGGGAGAATCCAAAGACCAGTTTTGAGTGTACTATGATCCAAACTTATTCCTTCTCGAGTGCCGACTATAATACTCAAATTCATTCCCACATTTGAAAAGTTATAGGGTTAATATTAGGAACAGTAGGTGTCTGTATCTGCTTGATGGCATAATTGTATTCTCATCATTTTGTTTTTCTGTGCATCATTTTCATCTACATGCTTTATATTCAAATGTCTTTACATGTTTTAATATGTAAAATTGTTGTCTCGTGCAGGGAATGGGTACATTAACTCTTTCTGCATCTATTCCAGCATTGAAGCCTGCTGAGTGTTTGGGTGCTGCATGCCCTCCAGCTACTCCTGCACAATATGCTGTGTTTTTCATTGGTCTCTACCTGATCGCGCTTGGGACTGGTGGCATTAAACCATGTGTGTCCTCTTTTGGGGCAGATCAGTTTGATGATACTGATCCCCGGGAAAGGGTTAAGAAGGGATCATTTTTCAACTGGTTTTACTTTTCTATCAACATAGGAGCCCTTGTATCAAGCAGTTTTATTGTGTGGATTCAAGAAAATGCAGGCTGGGGTCTTGGATTTGGCATTCCTGCTTTATTTATGGGATTAGCCATCGGAAGTTTCTTTTTAGGCACACCCCTCTATAGGTTTCAAAAACCAGGGGGAAGCCCTCTTACAAGAATGTGCCAGGTTGTGGCAGCATCTTTTCGGAAGCGGAATCTGGATGTCCCTGAGGATAATAGTCTCTTGTACGAAACGGAAGACAAGAGCTCTGCAATTGAAGGAAGTCGGAAACTAGAGCATAGTGATGAACTAAGGTGATTATTCTCTTACTTTAAATTTAATGTTGTAATGTTCTCAACCTTGGTCACACTTGCAAAAAACAAGGGAGTATGTTCTATGAAAAATAACTTATTCCTAATATTCCTGTTTAAGTGTTGCACGCCTTCCCACCAAATTCGTAGTTTATTGATTTAGAGTAATGTAATTTCAAATGTAAGCCCTACTCTAATGATAAAAAATTAGAAGTTGTATATGTAAGGGTCCAGTTGGTCTTTAAAAAGCCTTGTCTGTCCCACCTGACAAGGACTGATAGGATAGGATACCTAATATCATCTAACTTACTCTAGCGTTTGAAGTTCATAACAGATAGCTGAACACTATCTGACCATGCACTCTCATCAGATGATATGCGTATTACACACTATTGAGCAATCATCTCCTTTTATAACCCTTCTGGCGTCTCTTTTTCTTCTAAAGGACACTCGCCATTATTGTTCCCCATAGGCTGATATCCCCTCGTTAAACTCTAGATCTGTCACAATCATCAAAGTTGGAGTACTATTTGGAGAGAACATGCAATTTGGTTTTACACATCTTTAGCCAAAATTTCAATAGGTGTGGGTATTTCCCTAGTTTTTTGACACAAGGTTTTCACTGATTAAACTATCACCATCTTTGATTTGTTTTTGGCTAATACCAGCAACTTACTGTTTCAAAATTTCACGGGGAACCCTGGATGGGATAATAACCTTTGGATGGTATAAATGTTACTAGATCTATGATATTTCTTTCATTCACACATTCTGTATGAATTGCATTGCTTTTGAGATCTATGATTTATTGGAAAAAAAATTCTTCTTTGCACTTATATTTGCCAGTTTGTTGTTGTATTTGCATTTTATATGAAAGCATATTTTTTTATCCTGAAGACTGATCACTTGTTCCCTATATCAAGTTATTGTGTCCCCTAATTTTGTTGCCTAAACGATCACGATTAGACATTTATGTTGAATATTTTAGATTTTTCCTTTATCGCGCAACTTTGCACATAATATACCTATCTGGATTGTGAGAATTTACTTTACAAGCTTTATTTACTTCTCTAATATAGATATCATCATGGGATGGACTTACTATCTTTAATTACTAGACTGTTGTCAGGTTTTCTCTTTTGAGTTGGCTAATGGCTGGTTCATTGTTTTCTTGCTTCTGTTTTTCCGTTTTGAAAGAATGTTATTGTCATGGACAGTTCTGTAGGATAGACTGCATGTAAACAATTTTCTCTTTGAAAGTCTTCAATAGGTTGAGAAATCCTCTGGTAAAAAATTTCTAATATTTAGCTTGTGTCCTAATAATAATTTGTTCTGTTATCAATAAAGGCTCAAGTATGCTTACTTGCTTCAGAAGATTTCACACACTCATTAACAGGGCTTTCTACTTTCCTTTGTTTTAATGAAGGTGTCTTGACAGAGCAGCTGTAGTCTCTGATGCTGAGAGGAAAAGTGGTGACTATTCTAACCTTTGGAGACTTTGCACTGTGACACAGGTGGAGGAATTGAAAATCTTGATCCGCATGTTTCCAGTTTGGGCTACTGGCATTATTTTTTCTGCTGTCTATGCCCAGATGTCAACATTGTTTGTGGAACAAGGAACTATGATGAACACTAGTATCGGTTCTTTCAAAATTCCACCAGCTTCCCTCTCAACTTTTGATGTAATTAGTGTTATTTTCTGGGTCCCTGTCTATGACAGGTTTATAGTTCCAATTGCAAGGAAATTTACTGGCAAAGAAAGGGGCTTTTCGGAGTTGCAAAGAATGGGAATTGGCCTTTTTATTTCAGTCCTGTGCATGTCAGCAGCTGCTGTTTTGGAGATTAAACGTCTGCAGATTGCGAACGAGCTTGGGCTTGTTGATGAACCTGTCCCTGTACCCCTTACTATACTTTGGCAAATCCCTCAGTATTTCTTATTGGGAGCAGCAGAAGTATTCACATTCGTGGGGCAGCTTGAGTTCTTCTATGACCAATCTCCAGATGCCATGCGAAGTTTATGCAGTGCTTTGTCACTTCTGACTACTTCACTGGGAAATTACTTGAGTTCTTTCATTCTCACTGTGGTAACTTACTTCTCTACACGAGGGGGAAATCCTGGATGGATTCCGGATAATTTGAACGGAGGTCATCTTGATTACTTTTTCTGGCTTTTAGCTGGACTTAGCCTCTTAAATATGTTGATGTACACAGTTGTTGCCAAAAGATACAAGAAAAAGAAGGCTTCTTAAGGCATTTGTTAATAGTGGAACCTCGTTTTCATGTTTCTTTGTCATTGTCATCATTGTTCTGTATGTGATATAATGAAATTATGCAATTACGTAATTTTATTTCATTTGTAAAGGAAAATTTGTGTTAAGCCTTGTTCAAAGAATCAAAACAGTTCCCGCCCCATCTCGTGATGGCAGTTTATGATCCCTCTATACATTATTTGTTACTTCTCTCATACAGAAAATATTATTAGCAAAATTCACACGACAATTGGTAACATCGTCAATACTATAAAATGGTGTGGCAAATGTAGATCCAATGTGGTGTGAGCAACTAGTATATGAACTTAATACATTTATTTTATCAAAGTTAAGAAAAAAGACGATAGAAGTTTATTCTTGAATATTTGCTTACGTTAATCACATTATATTATGAATAACAAAAGAAGGCTGATCTTCTTGAATGTATTTGTGCAATCAATTTCATTCAAAATTTCTGTTTTAATCAATAATAGATTAATCCATTATTATTTCTTTTTTGGATAATACTAGTTTAAAATAAGATTTATTAATAGAGTCATGGACGTGTAGCATGATCACATGAGACTTTTAAGCCTTGTTTACGAGTTTGGAGGGGATAGTAGGAGAGAGATTTAAAAAAAAGGAATGAGTAAGTGAAAACATTGATTAAAATCATTGATTAAATATCCATTTTTGTATAATATGAATATAAATATGAATATTTGAGTCTTGAATGATTTTACTATGTTGTACATACTTGCAACCCCTTTAATACAATTACTATTTCGACTTACTAATGATCTGCAAATTAATTACGTTTTAAATGATATTTTTTATTGATGAATAACGTGTTTGAAATTCGATTGCAATATCATATCATATCACATCTTTGTGTTAATTTATTTAAAAATCAAATTAAATTTTAAATGAGTTTTGCCTAAAGATTAACTTGCCAACTAAACTTCAGACTCCCTAAAAATTCTCATTTTTTATATAAGTACTAAATGAATCAAGGAATATGTTTTCAAATCAGTTGTTAGATAAAATTATATTATATATGTAGGGGTCAGAGTTCAAACCTCTAATTTATAGTTTATTTTACGAAGTAATTTGGTAATATAATCATAATTTATTAATCCCTATCATGTCCATGTACCGTTTAAAAAAATGGACCCATTTTGATTTGCCAGTAATCCATTTACGTATAAGAAATATTTTGACATGGCAACAAATAAAGTAAATTAAGAAAATATTAATTTGACCATTAAAGGTAACGTTTTCACCGTTAAAAGTATTAAGTTAACCATTTTTATTTGGTCATGATTAAAACAGTAATTAATATTGTACCAAAAAAAAAATTTGTAATCAAGAAAATGATTTGGATCCATTTTTATTTGGCAATAATTCATTAGTTTTTTGCCAGCAACCGAAATTGTTAAAGAATAGGTTGACCATTAAAAATATTTCTTAATGTAACATGTAAAAATTATATCAAATGGATCACCAACCATATTATTTTGAAGACTGAAGTTATTGGATAAGGTGAAGTAATATAGATTGAATGAAGACCCATTATTGTATTTCATAGTTTTCATGGCAATCAATTTAATCATTAAAATAAAATTTAAATTAAATCTTGTTAACCGGTATTAACTAACTAGTGCTTCAAAAACAATAGATAGATATTTTGTCTTAAAAAATAAGTTTTGATTTATAATTAAATAATAATTATAAAAAATGATTTGTTTTAGTTGTTTTAACCTTGTTGATTATGTCGGCCATATCACAATCTAGGGAAGGTATATATGAAGAAAAGAAAAATGATTTGTTAAGAAAACAAGTTATTGTGAGGCACGTAAAGGCTCTCAAGTCTCATCTAACCACAACCTCAACTGAAAACGACCCACAAACCGGTGTGAGACCGACGCGAGTCCCCGGCTTTTGTTGTTCATATAACATTGGTGGGGCCCGCATCAATATAATCTTCTTCGTACGCATTGAAAGAATAATAGAAAATCAAATAATTATTTATCATCCATCCATATACATCGCTTAATTGAAACTACTACGACTCACATCATCATCATGGGTTCCGTTCACGACGACCACATTCCGGTACACGATCACGAACAACCTCTTCTTCAGGTTCTCTTCTTCTTCCTAATTCTTCTCTTAATTCATAATTTCATCTATTTTGCTTTCTCATATTATTTATTTATTTAAATTTTCAAAGGATGAAAAGAACGAACAAGAATACACAGGAGATGGTTCAGTTGACCATAAACAAAGACCTGCTCTTAAGGCCAATACTGGCAATTGGAGAGCTTGTCCATTTATCCTAGGTATCTTTTTTATTTTTTATTTTAACCCCCATTTACATATGTTTTAGATTTAGATTATTCATTCTTGTCCGTATCTTCAAATTTGTGGTTGGGCCCCACAAAACCGGCTTTTAAGGTGAAGAGTGTCTACAGGCAACATCTCCTTCAATTTGGGACTCTTTTAACATAGTGTCACACTATTGCATTTATGTATGTAAATTACAGGCAATGAATGTTGCGAACGTTTGGCTTTTTTCGGTATTGCAACAAACCTTGTTACCTATCTTACCACAAAACTACACGAAAGTAACGCGTCTGCTGCGAGAAATGTCAGCATCTGGCAAGGAACTTGTTATCTTACACCTCTCATTGCAGCTATTCTGGCCGATGGTTACTTGGGACGATACTGGACAATCGCTGTTTTCTCCATGATTTACTTTGTTGTAATGCACCTAAGATACATACATTTCTTCTCCTGCTCAATAATAGTCTTTACACGTTTTATTATGTGATACTGATATGGTTGTTTCTTGCAGGGGATGAGTATTTTGACTCTTTCTGTATCCATTCCACCGTTGAAGCCAGCTGAGTGTTTGGGTTCACTATGTCCTCCGGCGGCTCCTATGCAATATTTTGTGTTCTACTTGGGTCTCTACGTAATTGCGTTAGGGACTGGAGGTGTAAAAGCGTGTGTGCTATCTTTTGGGGCAGATCA
>Ga0315914_1009755_pt1 | contig 12212 bp, 5 predicted proteins | sample MpolenodulesMG_FD_203920 | JGI IMG/M metagenome (GOLD analysis project Ga0315914, IMG submission 203920) | Medicago polymorpha root nodule microbial communities from Los Angeles, California, United States - elongated nodules | ecosystem: Host-associated > Plants > Roots > Nodule | place: USA... | reverse complement strand
AGTCATCTGCAGCAAACATCATCAACCAGTATGTGTTGAATCCATTTATATAGAAAGGTTGACCGTTCACCACAAATTGGTTTCCTTTCTTCCCTACCATTTGCCATTCATCCTCTTCCATGTCCCAAATTGTTTCACTCCTTAACACCATTACAAAAAATCAATATTTAATTCAGTTTTCAAGGTTAAAAGAACAAACATACCATTGGCCACAGTTATTTAGAGAAACCTCGTACAAAAAAGTTGGTATGGTTGGCTAGTATATATAGTAATATATAACAGCTAGAGGGTGCATGCATGATCATACCCATAATTTGGGATAGGTTTATGTAAATGATCTTGGCCTTCCTTTTGTGCCTCTTCATCCACCCTACTAAAAGCATTAGAACTTAGAATCAAAAGAAGGAGTAAAAAAATAATACGTATTCCCATTTTCTTCATTGAAATTGGTTACTTAGCCTCAATATAATGTCCATGCTCTATTAAGGCATGTTATTATATATCTGAACATCTTAAGTTATCTAACTTTAAAGTGAAGAAATTTTTATCTCTGTTTCATTTTTGAGCAATGGTTTATACAAGTGAAGGAGTAAAGTTGCAAAAACTTCACCTTTGTGTTTCTTAAGGCACTTTCATGTGGGTTCCACAATATAGACTTATAAAGAGATGCTTATATTTAGACATATATATGAAGCTACACTACTTGTCGTTAGTATTATTATGGGAATCATATATCATATCATATAAATATATATTTGATTAATTATTGATTTACTGATGAAACATATAATCTCAAGGTGCATGTTAATCTTCTCTTATCTAGTACAAAGTCCTAATCAACTATAGGTATGATATCAACATCACATCACATATAAAGTTAAAAGAATACAAGAGTTACTAAGAAGAGTTAAGAGGAAAAGTGAATTTGAAGAATAATGTGCGAGGGATTTCCATAACTAATAAGAATCCAAGAACACTAAAGATTAAAGACAAATTTTGGAATGAATGTTGCAACCTTGCACCCCTGAGCACGGCAGGGTCCATCCTAAGCATGTTGATAAAGTTGTAATTTTATTTAATAATGTGATTTTAAAAAAATTATTAATTCTGTTTTGAAGTACTTAGTGTCATTCTCATAAAAATTTGGAATTGTGTCACAAACTTAAAGGAAAAACTTATGGGCGTATTATAATTTATCTAAAAAAAATATTGATTCAAATCAAACATTATGGTAAAATTATATTTGAATAATTAAAAGTTATTGACGAAGTTTTAACGGTTGATTCAAATATAATTTTATATGTCAGCTTAGCTCAGTTGGTAAAGACAAATGCATGTTATATATGCAAGGGTTCAGGGTTCGATCTCGGACACCCCTCTTTTCCACATTTAAAATGTATAAGCTCTGGCCACCAGGGGTACTTTTTTTTGGGGGTTAAGTAGTCTCGTAGCTAAAGCTCACACATTTAAATGTGGAGAAATGAAGTGTCCTCGGCCCCTGCATATAATATGTATGCAATATCCTACCAACTGAGTTAAACTCGTGGGATACTAGAATACTTTTTTGTTTGGATTGCTAATTTCGTTCATTTATAGGATTTATTCCTTAATTCTTTCAAATATTTATTGATGTTGAAAATTCTACCTTCAATTGTGGCATTTGGATTGTTCAGAATCTCTATTTCTCTATTATTTCTACCTCCTGTGTTATAGTGAAATGAACTGGGGGTGATGACAACTTATAATGTGTAGGCATAAAAACAATGAATTTCACTTGCAAATGTTGGTAATAAAATTATTTCATATTCATTTTAGAGACTTTTGTTCAATTTTTTAAAGCAATTTTCCCCATTATTCATATAATATTCCTATATTTGAATGATTCATTAACTAACTCAATGTCTTCATCCATTAACGGTATAATGTGTCTCCATTCCGGTTTGAAACACCACAAAAATGCAGTGGTAAAAGTTTCCCAAGTTGCTTTAGGATGACGTTCAGAGTTCAGACCACCATACCCACCAATGTAAAACACTTCCACACAAATTCACTAGTGCTTCTTGCAATTGCACCGCCACATGTACGTTGTTCATCCGAAAGTGTTGCTCGTTGCAAAGCACCCACCAATACGCATCTTAGTTAGTACCGTCGAAAATCGAATTAGTCATATCCACTCTTGAATTAGCGGGAACAAGAACGATGATGAAAGCACCAAATGATACGACCCGATTCAAGTAGAGTCATACTCCAAAATTTAGAGGGAGAAACTAGAGAAAATTTAGAAAGGAGGATTGATTTTATTTTCATTCATGTCAACAATGAGGCAATAGATTTATTATATATACCAATACATGCATATAAGATAGAGTTCAATTTAAAAGGATTCGTTCGAAATTTGAATTTGATTTATATATTGATAAAATAATTGTTGGTCAGACTTTGCGATTCCATAATAACATGTAGAGTCATGTGCAGGTAAAGTCAAACCAAATAAATTTGCTTCAAGCAAATTGCAATGCTACTTGTCTTTGGTAATAAATGCATGCTGCATCTTTTCTTCAACAACCAAACTATGTTATAGCCTTTCAGTCAGTAGACTTGTAGTTGATGGTGCAGGAAGCTTGGAAAACAAACACATGGTGCAGGTTTCACACTAGGAGTAATGACAGATTGTGAATGTTTGTAAATACGTATATTTTTTTTTTATTTTTTTATTAAAAAGATCTGCAGCTGTTTGAACTTTGGAGAATAGGCATAATTGACCGAACTTCGTTAACAATGTTGTGTATGCTATTATTTCACATTAATTTCACATCCACTAATTCGACTATAAATTACGCACTTTCCTAACATTGACTTGCCCCATGACCGAACTTCAAGTTACTACAACTCTTGAGACGGAGTGTTAACAAAAGAAAATGCCATCATTTGAATTGTAGTTGGATTTTCTCATGCAACTTAATTGTCAAAAAACCAGTTATATGTCTATCAATCAATATTCAGACATTGACTTGCCAGTCAACCACGTAACACATTAAAAACACTGACTTTGGACAAAGGAGGAACATCTTTGTGTGTGTTTTTTTGGCTATAAAAGATACGGGACCCTTTCTCTCACTCTCACTGCAACTGAAGTTAAGTGTAGTGGTAGCTAAAGGTTGTACACAATGGGGAGAAAAAATGTTTGTGAGATGGTAGTGGTTTTGGTGACCCTCTTGCATATTTGGTTGGTTTGTGTCACTGCTTCATCATTAGGTAACATCAACAACTATGAAGGGGAGCATCTTAGAAGAAACCTTCTTGCTAATGGACTTGGTAAAACTCCTCCTATGGGGTATGTCACTGAATTCCTTCTCTTAATTTGTTGGATTCAGTGCTTTTTAGAATAGCAAAACTTTAATTAGCAAGGAATACTAAGAAATTAAAACAATCTTTATTTTATTTTATTTACTTTCTATTGTGAATCATGGAATTATAGAGAAGAAAATCATAATGATCAGAAAAAAACAAGCATGAGAATTCATGAGAAAGATATTCATAGAGATTGATGAGAATGAATATAGATTGATAAAAGATAATGAACGAGTACAATGGTTGTTCCTATATATAAATATTAGTTCGAGTAACTAACTCTAAGTAACTCTAAAATATGCTTCTAACTCTAATTAACCTATCAACTAGTTATAGCTGATTAACTATAGTGTAATACTTTCCATTCATATTTTACATGCATCTAAAGATTTATGATACTGAGGTTTTTATAACATTTTTTTATTATACAGGTGGAACAGTTGGAATCATTTCAGTTGTCAAATTGATGAAAAAATCATCCGACAAACTGGTATTTGCTCATTTATTTATAGTTTATGTGATTTATTTATGTATATCTGATAATTAATTTATTAAAAAAAATTGGGTACAATGATCTATTAATTTATATAAAAATTTATAGACATCTGACAAACTAGCATTTGATATTTGTTATGAATGTGTGCTGAATTAAGAATGCAGACTGATTGTAAATTTTCTGTATGGAAACAGCTGATGCCCTTGTTTCAACTGGTCTATCTAAGCTTGGATACACCTATGTTAACATAGGTACATAAAAATAACTCAATTTTAAAGTATTTTATATTTATTTGTTTCAATTATTTACTTGTAAGGTATCATAAGCATGTATAATTAACCTTTATCCACAATTTTTTGTTGCTGCAGATGATTGTTGGGCTGAACTTAATCGCGATAATAAGGTATAGATCATACGATTTTCACATGCTTCATTCCGTTTTCTCACTTGATTTCCGAAAGTTCTTGCTTATAATTTTTTTTTCCTTTTCAAATATTGTTAATGTTTTAGGGTAATCTGGTGGGAAAAAAATCAACATTTCCTTCTGGCATCAAAGCTCTTGCAGATTATGTTCATAGCAAGGGTCTTAAGCTTGGAATTTATTCAGATGCAGGGTACATAAACAGACATTAACCACATGTGCACTTTTTTCATTTCTTTCTAACTAATATTTATGCTGGTTTTTCGTAGGTATTTTACATGTAGCAAAAAAATGCCTGGTTCACTAGGTCATGAGATTCAAGATGCCAAAACTTTTGCATCATGGGTACTTCAATATTTGTTATTTTTTTAGTCTTGTTTCTTAGCATCAACCAATCAATTGCTATGTAACCAAATGGTTATTTTACTTGATTATAGGGCATTGATTATTTGAAGTATGATAACTGTAACAATGATGGATCAAATTCCACTGTGAGGTAGTCAACGATATATTTGCAATTTCTCTTAATACTAGTGTTGTATAGTTTTCCTAATAGACTTTTATCTTATAATATTTCATACATAATTTTGAATTCCATGGACTTTTATCTTATACGTAATTTTGAACTTTGGTTTTGTAACTCCTTTAATCCTCAACTCAAACCAGTTGAACTCAAACCATGACATTCTTATATATAGGTATCCTGTTATGACTCAGGCCTTAGCGAAAGCAGGTCGTCCAATCTTCTTTTCGCTATGTGAATGGTAATTCTTGCATACTTTTAGCATCTTATTGCTCTTCCAATGTTAGGTACTCCTCTCCAATGAAACTTTATTTGTTTGTTAGGGGACAAATGTATCCAGCTTTATGGGGTGCTAAAGTGGGAAATAGTTGGAGAACTACTAATGACATAAATGATTCATGGGAAAGGTAAAAACCATGCACTCAATTTGTTGGTACCAGTAGTTTTTTTGAAATGTAAACAAGTTGAACAATTGTGTACCTTACTATCCTTAGCTACTAGCTAATAAAACTAACTTGTTTTATGCAGTATGATTTCAAGGGCTGACATGAATGAAGTTTATGCTGAGCATGCAAGACCTGGTGGCTGGAATGGTAAAATTTTATTAGCATTGTAACATTTATGAAGTACATTGAGTTTGTATTTTGATTTCATAAATAATTTCCGAGTCAAGATATTCATTTAACATTTTAACTCAACAGATCCTGACATGCTTGAGGTTGGAAATGGAGGGATGACAAAAAATGAGTATATCGTTCACTTCAGTTTGTGGGCCATTTCAAAGGTTCTATCATTCTCTTGTCTTCATGTATCTTGAGCCCCCGTTTGGATAAACAACTTAATTAGGCACTTATAACAAATACGCTTGTGTAGAAACTAATTCAAACAGGCCTTTGATTTATGTGAAATCATGTATTGTACCGGTCTTCTTTTTTTCACCTATGAAGGTTTATTGCAGGCTCCTCTTCTTCTAGGTTGCGATGTTAGAAATGTGACTAAAGAGACCTTGGAGATAGTTTCTAATAAGGAAGTTATTGCAGTTAACCAAGGTGATGCATAATTTGAGTCATTCTGTGATTTCCTAATCATTGTAATATGTTACTGATATTAAATTTTATCTCTTACCACGATAGATTCGCTTGGCGTACAAGCTAAGAAAGTTAGGATGGAAGGTGATGCTGAGGTAATTTCATTTCGAATACAACATACAATTTCGTCTCTAGTATTATTCGTAGGGAATTGGATTCTCTGCTGTTAGGTGAAGATCGTCGAACTACTCATATATTGAGTTACATTTTAAAGAAAATTCTGCAAAGTCAAAATATACGGTGTAAAATCTTAATCAACAGCCGAGATCCCTTTTTTTTTGAAGAAAGCCGAGATCCATTGAATGCGTTACAATGTGCTTTTAGATTGATTTTGTCCAATAATTTGGCACTATGTCTATTAAAGATTTTTGTTCTTATCTGCATGTTTTTTTGGTTAGATATGGGCAGGTCCTCTTTCAGGAGATAGGGTAGCTGTTGTGTTCCTTAATAGAGGCCCTCAGAATCATATTGATATAACAGCTAATTGGGATGACATTGGCATTCCTCCAAAAACTGTTGTTCAAGCAAGAGACCTTTGGGAGGTAATTCATCGTACATTTGTTTACATTCAATTTATGTTGTTTTCTATGATGTATTAATTGCATTGCATGCTTTTGTATTTTTATATACTATGTTTTACTGCATTTTGTTGGATACTGCTGAGGTTATAAATAAGGTTTTTGTCTTGATTGTTATGAATGCAGCACAAGACATTGAAGACACCTTTTGTGAACAAGTTGAGGGCAACCGTAGAATCACATGCGTGTAAAATGTACGTGTTGAAACCAGTAGCATGAGTTCTAGACGACTAGAACACAGTAACTTAGAGTGGAGATTTTGGAAGCATTGTTGGTAATTGGAAATAAGTTTGTTTATTTCTGAGTAAAATAAATGTCAACTTGTATATCATCAGCTTCAGTTTATTTAATAAACATTGTTCATCTGCTTCAATTGATTGAACTTTGCTAGCTACCTTATTATGTGTACCAGCTCTAGTGATTTGGTTGATGTGTACCTGGGTTATTTAGAACATGCGCAATTTATAAAGCTCTCATACCGACACGATACGGATACGATACGATACCGATACGATGATGCAAGAAATTTTGCAAAACTCCCGATATGATACGACCTTGATACGTTATTAAAAAAAATTAAATTTAAAATTAATAGTATAAATGCACAATGTAGAAACATAACTAAAAATGATAGTAAACAAACATACACATTAATGAAAATGATCAAAACAAGTGACAATTACATATTTTTTCTGCACAAACTAGAATATAGTTAAACATCATTAGTATCATCCAAAGAGAGCATCATTAGCACTATAAAAAAATAACACTATTGTCGAATGTTGACTACTTAATAGTTAATTGAGATTGAAAACAAACAATTTAAAAAGAAACAAATTTTTTCAATTAGAGAGAAGAAGATATTAAAGGGAGAAGAACATAAGAAACATGGCATTAGAGAGAAGAGAAATGAAGTAGAACTCACCGGAGGTGTTGATGGTGGCAACCGGTGATGCTGACGTTGAAATTCAGTTAATCGGTGGTAATGGTTAGAAGAGGGAATAACTATCGCTCTACGAGGAACCATATTTTTTGGGGTTAGAAGAGACAATATGTATGTTTTTGATAGTACTTCAATCTTTATGTATTTTTATCTTTACTCTTTCTTTTAAGGGAAATATGTAAAACAGAAGTATCGATGTTGGAGTATAAGTTAGTCGTATTCGACATGTATTGGTCATTTTTTTTCAAATAAATCAATATTAATTGGCTGATACTTCTCTGATACGCGTATCGGGACGTACCGAGACGTATCGGTATCAGATACCTGTCAGACACGGTTCTTCACCATTTTTGAAGTATCGGGGCTTCACAACGCAATTATTTGAAAGAAGCACAATCCTTGGATTTTTTTGCAACAATCAAATGCCACTGGAACATATATTCGATTGTGTCAAACTTTGTTTTTTGTGGTGGCTGAAAGCTCGTAAACCTAATTTTTATTTTAATTTTTGGTGGTCTAATATGTTTTTTTAAGGGATATAATCCGTTTTTTTGGATGGTCTAATCTGTTTGTTTGTATTGGTTTGATCATCTTGTATCGCGGGATCAACACAATGAACAAAAAGGCAACCATACATGTGAGTTTTGACCTCACTTTTTCACACGAAATCTTAAGACATGTCTATTAGAGGCATGTCACTTATAAGTTGCTCAACATCATTCTTCTATCAAATTTGAGACTTTAACTCTTGACCATTACAATATATTTTTCATAATCAAAATCTTATAATTTATTTATTATCTTTTTCATTAATTCTTGTAACTTTTAATTTTTGCAAAAAAAAAAAAAAAATCATATGGGCATTTCAAATTTAAAAAGTCCATAAAGAACTTTAAAATCTTAAAATCATATGTTATAAATCCATTAAAATTTAAACTTAAATCCTGATGGTAAAAATTCTTTTAAAAAAATCTTTACAGTGGATACATTCCATTCCTCGAAAATCATGATGAAGAACAAATTGAATCGCAGGATGAGGATGAAATAACACCCAAATCAAAATTATTAGGATGAGGATGAAACATGATTTTATGATAAACAAATCTATAAGAAATAAATATAGGACTGCAAATCTACACGTGAAAGCATACATGGTTACTGAATACGACATTCACTCAGGACTAGTATGTATATGTACTACAACATAAACATACACCTTAATTTTGTTCTTATCCATTTTTAATACTCCTATTATTAAGGCCATATAGATCAAACTAAATAACAAACAATACATTGGATTTGGATTTTTCTTGAAGAATCATGCAACTTCATTTTCAAATTTAAAAAAAAAAACGACTAATAGATTAACATCATAGTCAAATACGTATAACAGTTAAAATCATAAACAGTGACCTTTGACTAGCTAAGGATCATATACTAACTAGTCTTGTCTATTTTTTTGGCTATAAATAAAGATAAGGGACCCTCTCTCTTTCTCACTTTAACTCAAGAAGTGAAGTGAAGTGAAGTGAAGAATGAGGAGTAAGAGTGGATTTGAGATGGTGGTGGTTTTGGTGACCCTCTTGCATATTTGGTTGGTTTGTGTCACTGCTTCATCATTAGATAACATCAACAACTATGAAGGGGAGCATCTTAGAAGAAACCTTCTTGCTAATGGACTTGGTAAAACTCCTCCTATGGGGTATGTCACTTAATTCCTTCTCTTCATTTGTTGGATTAAGTGCTTTTTAGAATAGTAATACTTTAATTAGCAAGGAATACTAAGAAATTAAAACAGTTTTTATTTTATTTTATTGTATTTACTTTCCTTACATAGTTGACATGCATCTAAAGATTTATGATACTGAGGTTTTTATAACATTCTTTTATTATACAGGTGGAACAGTTGGAATCATTTCGCCTGTCAAATTAACGAAAAAATGATCCGAGAAACTGGTATTTTCTCATTAATTTATAGTTTATGTGATTTATGTATAGTATACAAGATAATGAATTTAACAATTTATACGAGACTATTTGTGCATATGATAGACTAGCATTTGATTTTTGTGTACTCCTTACAGCTGATGCCCTTGTTTCAACTGGTCTATCTAAGCTTGGATACACCTATGTCAACATAGGTACATAAAAATCACTTAATTTTCAACTCTTGATCTTATTTGTTTCAATTTTTTACTTAGCAAAGTATCATAAGCACATGCAATTAACCTTTATCCACAAATTTTCATTGATGCAGATGATTGTTGGGCTGAACTTAATCGCGATAGTAAGGTACAGTCTTACAATTTTCACATGCTTCCATTCTGTTTTAGTACTTGATTTCTGAAAGTTCTTGCTATTATAGGGTAATCTGGTTGGAAAGAAATCAACATTTCCTTCTGGCATCAAAGCTCTTGCAGATTATGTACATAGCAAGGGTCTTAAGCTTGGAATTTATTCAGATGCAGGGTACATAAACAAAAAATTATCCCCTTGTATTTTATTTTATTTTTAATTACTTTCTAACTAATCTTTATGCTGGCCTTTCACAGGTATTATACATGTAGCAAACAAATGCCTGGTTCACTAGGTCATGAGTTCCAGGATGCCAAAACTTTTGCATCATGGGTACTTAAATATTTGTGTTTTTTATTTATTTATTTTTTTATCTTTTTTTCTTAGCACCTACCTATCAATATCTATGTAACCAATGCTTATTTTGCTTGATTACAGGGCATTGATTATTTGAAGTATGATAACTGTTACAATGATGAATCAAAACCCACTGTGAGGTAGTCAAAAATATATTAGCAATTTTGCATACTACTAGTGTTGTAGTTTCCCTAATAGAACATGATTTTGAAAAACATGGCCTTATTATGTATAGGTATCCTGTTATGACTCGGGCTTTAATGAAGGCAGGTCGTCCAATCTTCTTTTCGCTATGTGAATGGTAACTATTCTATTTTAGTATCTTATTTATCATTTGATCTTCGTAGCACATATTGAAGGTGTGTCCGGTATCGGTATCTGACACATGTGGCTGTTTGACATCAACACATTTGATTACATTTAATCACTTTCATTTTTTCAAATTATTATTGGTGTATATGTCAGTATCGGATCTGGTGTACCAGTACTTTATAGCATCCAATTTTAAGTACTCCTCTCTAATCAAAATTTCTTTGTTGGTTAGGGGAGATATGCATCCAGCTAAATGGGGTGCTAAAGTGGGAAATAGTTGGAGAACTACTGGTGACATAAGTGATTCATGGGAAAGGTATAAACCATGCACTCAATTTGTTGGTACTAGTAGTTTTTTTGAAATGTAAACAAGTTCGATATTTACTAGAGTTGAACAATTGTGTATCCTACTATCCTTAGCTACCAGCTAATAAAATTAACTTGTTTTATGCAGTATGATTTCAAGGGCTGACATGAATGAAGTTTATGCTGAGCTTGCAAGACCTGGTGGCTGGAATGGTTAGAATTTCATTTGTTTAACAACTTTTTGTGAAAGACATCGAGTTTGCATCTTGATTTCATAATACAATTTATGAGTCAAGATGTTCATTAAACATTCTAACTCAACAGATCCTGATATGCTTGAGGTTGGAAATGGAGGGATGACAAAAAATGAGTATATCGTTCACTTCAGTTTGTGGGCCATTTCAAAGGTTCTATTATTCTCATCTCTAAACATCCTTATTTATGTGAAAGCATGTATTGTATGGACTTGAATTCACTGCTCTACAAAAATCATACAGTTACACACAGTATTCAATCTCGACCATTGATTTGAGATCAAACATCTCAGATTACACAATCAGTAAATTAATTTTAAATGATCTCGGTTGTTGATTTGCAATTGGACAACCAAGATCTCTAACTGCGTCACAGCAGATCTATTTCCGTATTGTACTGTACTTCTTTTTTCACTGGTTCACCGGTGAAGGTTTATTGCAGGCTCCTCTTCTTCTAGGCTGTGATGTTAGAAATGTGACTAAAGAGACCTTGGAGATAGTTTCTAATAAGGAAGTTATTGCAGTTAACCAAGGTGATGCATAATTTGTCATTTTGCGATTTTCTAATCATATGTAATATACGTTACTGATATTATGTTATATCTTTTATCACACGATAGATTCGCTTGGCGTACAAGCTAAAAAGGTTAGGATGGAAGGTGATGCGGAGGTAATTTTCATTCCGAATACATCATACGATTTCGTCTCGAGTGTTACTTGTATGGAATTGGATTGTCTTCTGTTAAATGAAAATCGTCAAACTACTCATATTTTGAGTTGCATTTTAAAGAAAATTTAGTGAATTCAAAATAAAAGGCGTACAATCTTAATCCAACGGCCGAGACAGTGTGCTTTTAGAATGATTTGGTCTAATAATTTGGCACTTTGTTTATTAAAGATTTTTGTTCTTATCTGCATGTTTTTTTGGTTAGATATGGGCAGGTCCCCTTTCAGGATATAGGGTAGCTGTTGTGTTGCTGAATAAAGGCACTCAGAAGCATATTGATATAACAGCTAATTGGGATGACATTGGCATTCCTCCAAAAACTGTTGTTCAAGCAAGAGACCTTTGGGAGGTAATTCATTGTACTTTTGTTTCATATAATTTATGTTGTTTTCTATGATATATTAATTGCATTGCATGTTGTAATTTGTTGGATAGTGAAGTTATAAATAAGGTTTTTGTCTTGATTGTTATGAATGCAGCACAAGACATTGAAGACACCTTTTGTGAACAAGTTGAGGGCAACCGTAGAATCACATGCGTGTAAAATGTACGTGTTGAAAC
>Ga0315914_1009751_pt1 | contig 12216 bp, 7 predicted proteins | sample MpolenodulesMG_FD_203920 | JGI IMG/M metagenome (GOLD analysis project Ga0315914, IMG submission 203920) | Medicago polymorpha root nodule microbial communities from Los Angeles, California, United States - elongated nodules | ecosystem: Host-associated > Plants > Roots > Nodule | place: USA... | reverse complement strand
ATGACTAAACCGGTACAAAAGTTAAACTTAAAGCACCCCATGATGCATTTTGTCTAAATTATAAGGGTGGCAATTGAGTTTATTTATCCACCATTCAATTAATTCATCCATGAAAATTGCTCTTTAATGGTGTCTGGTGGTGTTGGTTTGGGTCAGTGTGTTTCTCCTCAATGTCTCATGTTTGGTTTTCCCAAGTGCCAACGGGTTATGTTGTCATACACTCATACCTATTGTATTAAGGTTCGAGGGTAAAATTTGGTGTTCAATTCACTTGTGTGATTTTTTTTTTTGTTTTTAAGAATAAAAATGGAATATATTAACAACGAGAGTGTAACCTCAATAGCACAAGGTGTACTAAAAAGGCCACTCCAAAATACAATCAGTCAGTTATATAGATACAAAAACTACGGCCAACCGATACCCAAGCATAACAATGGGTCCGCCCACCATCTCTGAGAGCCAAAATACTCGTGCGATTGTTATTGGTTGAATGTGATGATCTATCATGACTTCCCTCATGATTCAACAAGTGATATTAGTGTCGATGGTTACTAAAGGATCTGGCTCCTTGTATCGATAGTCTTTCTAACAATTATGGTTAGACGGTGCAATGCAAGTGTATGTGAATGAAAAAACTTCTATTTGATATAGAGATTGTTGTGTAACAAGTGTGAGTAGAATTCCCATAATGGATGAACAAGTGAATATTGAGTAATATACAAGTGGGAGAAAGAACACATCTATGTAATACCTTAAGATTTTAAATTAAGATTTGTATGAAACTCATTTGTGTGGTTGCTCTTAATCCAATGTGAACTTCAACTTAATATTGAATGGATGCGCAAGCTTAACATGTTTGTTCATAATAACTTATTATTGATGTAGCGCTGCTCGTATTAAGCACTTGCATTGGTTTTACTCAACCTTAAAAAGCATCTGATCTTGGACAAGAGTTTTATTTCTATCATTTATAATTTACAAATTAAAGAACTAGTAATTGTAATAACATATCTGACTCATTCATCATACACAAAAACATCAATGATTTGCTCACTTTTCTTGGTGTGTTTCACAAATTATTTCTCAAGTACTAGCATCTTCAGGTTGGATATCATTGTTGTTAAACATGATCCGTGGTTTCCCCATGCTGAAATTGAGAACCCTTGCATTCATATTATACTTGATTACCCCATCATATAATAACTTTCTTATATAATGCTCTATGTCTGAACCAATCAACCGAAGTGTGTATTCATTCAATGGAGCACCCTGTTTTCAATTATCAAAAAGGTTAATATAATTCTAACACTTAATTGGCTCAAAACTAGCATATAACTAAAACTAGTTATATTTTTCCTTCTCCTAGCTTTTTGGATCAACAACTAGCACTGTTGCAAAATTTAAATTATTAATAAATCAGATACAGAAAAAATAAAATTGTTCTCTTGTTAATATTTCTAACACTTAGCAACGGAATTATAAACAAATTTTGTATTTTGTCTTTAATTATGGTCGCCGAGTGTAGAACTTATTTTTATCTTAACCATTCGTTTTCAGGGGAATCAAGCCTTGACAATCCGGAGTTTGCCTGGAAAGGTAAATAAAATGGTCTAACTAAGAATTGTTCTCGTCAGAATTTGAACTCGAATACTTCTGAACAATTCACCTTTAACTAGAATTCATCAACTACTTGAGCTCTCAATCATTTCGTTTCCTTAAATTTAAGCATAGACTATTATATATCCTTGTATTGATATTTTATTTTTGCATCACTTTTCATGTTTTTTCTACATATTTTGCTAAGCAGAAGCCTACATGCTAGTCTTGAACTATAGGATATGTGAATTCAGTATATGTGACACTATTATGAGACAAAAACTATTGTATATTTGATTATGTTTAAGGAAACTACCTCATAGTGATCCACAAGCTCCTGAAAGTAAGAATAAACCAAGTTGCAAGTATCAGGATTCCACACAAACTCATCAGTAGGATCAAGAATAAGGGAGAGTTTATCCATCTGAGATTGATCAAAAGCACTAGTTTCAGGATCAATATAAGCTGCATAGATCCTCACATGTCGCGTTGCACAGCTCAACCACTGTCCTCCATATTCTCTGGTCATGCCTTGATCTTTTACAATCACCTGAGGTTCAACTGGCCTTGGTTTTGTTCCTTTTGGATTAATTCGTTGATTTTGTGGTATTTCTTTCTCTTCTCCTACTTTCACACCATCTGTTTCTTTAACATCAGATTGTTGTTGAGCTGATATGAAAAATGGAGTTCTGTTTCTTACTTCTTTTCTTCTTCCTCCTGTCCAACCTAGTATGGATAGTTTGGTAGAAACCATGTAGGAACAACTTGTGGCCATGTTTAATTTTGTGGTGTTTTTTGCCTTTAATGGCCAACAAGTACTTACATGAGGGCCTTATTAACTTGTATATTGCTTAGCTTCACTCCTTCTCCTATGGATAAGATTTCTTACATAATAACTGGAGGGAAATGTTTGTGGTCACAGAAGAAATACAGGAAATAAAAAAGAGCAATTTCCAATTTTACCCATGCATATGGTTTATTATGAGTTTTCAAATATATACTGTATAATATATATCCTTAAATCCCACCATTGCATTATTACATAACTTTTTCTTAGCTTTCTTCACTCTCAAATTACTAAAAAATAATGTAACAAAAAAAAAACTATCAAATTATATAATTTTTTATTTTCTTTCTTTTTACTTTACTTGAAAACTGCAAAAAGTTTCCCTTATAGTTTTGTATTTTTTAGCAATTGGCCATTTCTCAACCATTTAGTGCCCAACATATTTCAATTTCAGCCAACAAGGACTGCATACATAATTGTATAAGTGTACCTGATACAGACATATCTGCAGAGAGAAACTAAATAGGCATGAAGAGGTTGCAAGACAAATGATATTTAAGTGCATGTTTGAATGATAGTGAATGTGATGAAATCACGGTAGCACCGTAATTTTATTTAAGCCTCAAAGTATTCTTTTTGCTAAAATCATGGTGACACACACCCTAATTCCATTATATTCACCATCAATCAAAACATGCATTAAGTCAAATTACATTACTGGTAAAAGAATCCAAGCGACAAAATTGTTGTCGTATTATTAGGATTAAGAGCAATGATCCTAATACTCTAAAATACAACTTCTTCATCCTATACAAAACTCAATGGACCAAAACTAGACAACATGTGAAGTATAATGAAAAAGGGGGTACTAGCCCAACAAATTAAGGAGGCTTAGTTTCCTAATTATTAAGGTAAGGAGGAGGGCACACACAAACAACCTCTCATCCTAAACCCCCCATTTAATAATAACCATGAAGATGCTAAAGCTTATGGAAGATGCAAAGGAAAACAATATTTACAAGTTATTAAAATAAAAAGTATAGAAGAATAGAATTTCTTGTAGCAAGCAATATATGCTTGTAATTTGCTCAGTCAAAACTTGATGCTCGGCTCCACCTGCCTCTCAAATAGTCCTCCAATGAAACACTTTGCTCAACACTGTACATGGAGAGTGAGTCATCATCCACATCAAGCAGTGCAAGATTAAGATGTGACTGTATATTACTTGGTGGACATGCTTCATCATCGAGCATTTCGTGTGCTTCCAAAGCATTGACTTCTAGTCTTGCCCACTTGATTGCATCAATATCGCCTTGAAGTAGCTTTGAAACCTGTGGTCCAATAGAATACATGAGAATTGCAATGGACAAAGGACTAATGAATGGAATAAGAATACTTTTGATGGTGCTCGAAGGACCCAATTCCCTGCAGTCAGGGAATCGTAAATTCACACAAGCAAGCAAATCACGGCCATTGAAAATAATCAAACAGTTTACAGTTAAAACAAAATTATATGGACCTTCTAATTTTTTAAAGGGCTGAGATCAGCTCTGCAGTCACTTCTGACTGCAGAGAATCCATTACTAGAACAAGAAAATAAAGTTAATAAGTATGCTATAGAATTCAAGTACCACATTATTTAGGAAAAGCTAAACAAAAAAGGAATTTTTCCTGTCCATTGTACATGATATGAAGGGCTCAATTTGCTATAAAGAATAAAGACGATAGTGGGCCACTTACAATGCTCATTGGTGGCCTAGCTTTTGGAGCACGTTTGATACAAAGAGTGGCTGCTAATACCATTCTTTCCATCTCATCATGATCATAGTTATCACCTAAACTAGGATCTAACAATTGTGACACCTTTCCACTATTTATAAGTGGACTTGCCTGCAAAATATTTTTTCGATTATTTTTTCCATAATACATAATGATTAGGAAGTAAGTACATAATCGCTGACACATACCCACATAACAAGATTCTGTTGACCTTTCGGATAATCAACACTTATGGGCTTTCTCCCTGAAAGAAGCTCAAGAAGCACAACACCAAATGCATAGACGTCGATCTTATCATTTACTTTGCCGTACATGAAGTATTCAGGAGCCATATAACTGCATAAACGGGTGCAATACATAATTCAGGATCCCTCTAAAAACGTTTTCTGTAGCATGTATGGATAAGAACGGATGATAAATTTTTGATGGATTTGAAAGTACTAACCCAAAGGTTCCAGCAACATCTGTGCATGTTATATGCGATGATGACGTTGATGCCCACGTAGCCAATCCAAAATCAGAGAGCTGAATAAAATCAAAGCAGACCAACATAAGAATTGATTAATACAAATAATTCAAAATATTAAAAGCCAATCAATCGAAAGATAGATAAATACCTGAGGTTCAAAATCTTCGGATAGTAATACATTGGATGATTTTACATCCCGATGAATCACGGGATGATCATCTTTACAATGCAGATATTCTAAAGCTTCAGCAACACCTGTTGCAACCTTATATCTCTGTGTCCAACCAAACTCACGAGGGTTTTTCTTAGTCCCTAATTTAGCATGGGATAGAAATAAGTATCATGTTATTTAAATTTTGATCACATAGAAAAACTAAAGGGAGTGTTGCAAGGTATATTTGCCTACCGTGAATGTTCTCTTCAAGGCTTCCTCTTGATAAGAAATCATAGACCAAGAGTAGATTGCCATTCTCAAAGCAGAACCCGATAAGGGAAATAATGTTTTTGTGATGCAATGTAGTGATGATTTCTATTTCCAAAAGAAACTCTTTCAAAACATCATATGAAGGCTTTAGGATCTTGACTGCAAGTTCTTTGCCATCACGAAGGCAGCCCCGGTAAACCTTACTGCTTCCTCCTTTCCCGATAAAGTTTTCTGAAATCATATTTGTAATAATTTGTTAAAAATAAAATGGTTTTGTTAAAACCGAACACAGTCAAATTTAATTAATAATAAGAAACAAACCAGGCAAAAAATTTGATGTTGCTGATACAAGTTCTTGGTACTCAAACAATATGCAAGTTGATGAGTATTTCTCATGAAGTCCCTCCAATTCTTTCGGAATACTTTTTAAATTGCATTCAGGCGATGAATAAGTTTTCCCTATTTCCGAATCTACTGGAATAAGGGCACCACTTTCACTATCTAAAGCCACAGATTGACCCTGAGCTTTATCACAAATACTAAGTTGTTTATCATTATCAACATGGTATGAAAGATTTCTACGCGGCAACCTCATTGCCCACTGGACCACAGAGATCTGGTCGCGAGTGAACAGTTTATCAGGTAATTGCCGGTCTGGTAAAATCTTCTGACGTAGTAGCGGCCAACCGGGTTTCAATTCAAGCTGTTCCGCATCAGTTGTCTGTACAGGGACTATTGCTAAAGAATTCTCATTGCCACCATCACCAGATGAGACTTCAGATCCTTCTGACGGCTCTTCTGCAGATTGATGGCAAGAAGTGTCCTGCAATGCGCCACAAATTGAGCAACTCTGATGTCTAACATTTTCTGTTGAATCCAGTAAAACCTTAGCTAAACTGTGATCCGAAATCCGTCGAGTTCCCTCATCAGTATCAGCATTAAGTACTTTTGTATTCTTACTGAGCGTCAGTTGAATCGAACCAAGCAAACCATGTGTCAATTGAATTGAACCAAGCAAACCATTTCCGCGTTGACGATCAAATCCTTTCAAAAGCAAAAAAACAAAATCAATAACTGTAAATTAAATAGAGTACATGAATCATGAGATCCACATTAACCAAAACTAAGAAAAATCCAAAACCTTGTACATCAGCAACAGTTGATGCTGCCAAGCTGTCACGCTTGTACACAACCTTTCCATTATTCACAGCTAGAACACAACAGTCCTTGGATAACTTTTTAGCACAATACTTAGCTACAGAGCTAGATGACCGAATTCTATGAAACCCATGAACACTTCCAACAATAACATGAGTTGCAGAATAAGCATTTGCTTCTCGTACCAAAATTTTCTTCACCGATGATCCTCGGCAAATTTTTAGCTTAAGATCCACCTACAAAATTGAAAAATCAAAAACAAAAACTTAAACATGAAATAATGTAACTGAAATTTTCTGTTTATTAGGATCATAATTGGAGGTGAGAAAATTAAATTTTTTGCATTAACCATTTGTAATCAATTTAATGACAGATAATGAATTTAAACATTCATCTTTACAAATCAAAAAATTCAAAAGAGGAATAAGAAATTGAACCTGCTTCAAATTACAGAATCCTTCATAAACATTAAGAACAGAGTCAAAAGCCTTAACAAGAGAAAGCAACGATGATTTCCCATCTCCATTCACAATTTCTACACAAATCCATTTCACATATCAATCATCACAAAAACCTCAACAAAATAAAAACAAATGAAAATCATCACTCACCATTAGTCCCAAGAACATGCAGAGCAAGAACAAGATCACCAGGTTGAGCAACTTTAACCAAAGCCCACGTAAGAAGCTCTTTGCTTGGTGAATCCATTTTCACTCCCACCACCACCGTCCGGCCACCGGAGCCACCCTCATCACACGTTTTTTGCATATTTATTTTTCTTCAGATGATCACGATCAGAGACAAAGTACTATGATGTTTTTTTTTTGTTTGTTTGTTTATTTGTGTAAGTGAGTGAACTATGTGATATAGCGTACACAACACAAAGGTTTGTGTCATGAACTAAGGTTTGGTTTTGAAGCTACCACCCTATGCTACAACAACAATAGTTAGGAGGAGGAAAGAAGAGGAGTGACACGCTTCAACCATAACTTTTCGGTTAAAAGCATCATTAAACATGTGACTTTTTTAACAAGATTTTGCTATAACAATGTTTCATTTCATGCTTTTTCAATTTGACTATTGGACCCACTTTTCATTTAATAATAAAATGTAAACATTATTGGTTAAAGAATGTAAGAAATATATCCCCATTCATTGATTTTCCTTGCTTGTTTATTTATCTATAAAAGCTAAAAACATTAATTAGTTGTATAATTAATATTTGTATTAGATAATAATGCAGTCTAAATGGGTTAGTGGTGGTCAACTTTATATAAAAAAGGACTGTGTATGGGAGTGAAATTGTGGTAATAATTAATTTTATGGGTGGGTGGGGAATTTAATTTTTGTTAAAACGAGATATTTAGGAAAAAATTCAGATGATGGAATGTTTCGTGTGTGAATAAGAAATTACTACTTGCAACTATTTTATTTGTGTAAGAAGTAATCTTGCTATGTCATTCTCATTTTAATAACATCATGCTTTAATTTGGATCGTTTTCAATGTGTTGTGTTAACATCCATCTATATACAATGTTTTTTGGTTGATGAATCTTATCTACGAAAGCTTTGAATACATTTTATAAGTTGTTTGAGCAAGAGGATACACCAAAAGGTTAAATAAGTTTTTAGTCTCAATAAATATAGCAAATTTCGTTTTTAGTCCACATAAAAAAAAAAAGTGACGGACTTTGGTCCTTATAAAAAAATTCAGCAAGTAATTTTAGTCTCTTTTAAATTAAAATTTGTTTAATTATGCTCAGAAATTAAAAAATTTAAATGATTTTTCACAGACGTCTTAAGAATATTATAAGAAACTCTTTTATAAAAAAATTAGAATTTTTTAACATGATATGAATTAAATATGATTTTTCTTAAACTTCAAAATTTCAAGATAAAATAAAACTGATGAAAATTTGGATCTAAAAATCAATTTTGAGCTAATTTTTTACGGAGGAACTTTTTATGATGCTTCTAAACGATATGTAAAAAATCATTTAGAAAATTAAAAGTTTAGGCATAACTCAACAATTTTTAATTTGACAGGGACTAAAAATACGTGATGAAAATTGTTATTGGGACCAAAACATGTTTTTTTAGGACTAAAAACGAAATTGATTATATTTATAGGGATCAAAAATTTATTTAACCCCACCCAAAAATAGCTAAGGTGGTCGTTTCAGATGATTTCGAGTTTTTGGTTTTTTGTTTGAAGAGTTAAATTTAAAAATAAGTATGTTTAGATAAAATGAAGTTGAATTATTATTTTTTACTTAATTTGGAAATAGTGTTTATTTTAATCTCAAAACCATAAAATTATCTTTTATAAATCTTGTTTTTATTACGACCACCATCGACTACTTCTACTATTATTAATCACTACTTCGACCACCACTCATGTCACCTTTGATCATTACTCTCATTACTTATGACCATTATGGCCACTTCGACCAATCAACCACCATTAACAAGTATTCTAAAGACACATGTCATGAAATCAAAAATAAAAATGTTATCTTGGAGTTTGTGTTTAAGAGAATAATATTTAGACTTTAAAGAATAAAAACACAATTTTAAAGATGAAATTTCTATCTTTGATTTTTTAATGGATGTTCTTAGAACACTTGTAAGCATTTTCTACAAGAGCAATGCTAGCAACACTCTATTTTCAACACTCTCTCGAACATGCACTTTCCAATTGGCTTAAATCATGGTGAGTCTCACACTTTGAGAATGGACTTCACTTAAAGTGATAGGTCATACATTCCAATAAGAGAATGAGTGTTGAAGAGAGTATTGAAAATAAAGTGTACTTAGCATTCTTCTTTTCTACAAACATGTGTAAATATAATATGTAATGGTAATTTATACATTAAGCGCATCCTCACATGGACCCGTCGCTAGTGACAATGGTTGACAGAAGTTGTTGACATACACCAACACACTTAAGTTTTTACGAAAAATGAGGGAAACGAAAGTGACTTAGATATCTAAAATGGAGGAGGAGGGGTGAATGGTTGGATTGGAAGAGCGAGGGGAATTTTTATTTTTTTCTCTTTCTAATATTTCAATTAAACCACTCATAAATCTTAGAAAAAGAAAGAGAAAAAAAACACCTCATAAAGCCCTAATTCATTTTTACTAGTTAATTTTAGGGTTTTTACTGCACAATCCATCCATATGGTAAATCTTATCAAACACCCCAAATTATGGACTCTTGTTACCTCTCCAAAACTAGGGGGAAAATATCTAAATATAATGCTAGTGTACAACTAGTCTAGAAAGAGTTTAACTTGTTACTAAAACATTAAGAAGACGAATTTTCACTAATAAATCATCAATACTTTCCTTCCTTTGTTTGTTATAGATCTTCACCAAAATGTAACCCCTAAATTTGAAAGATGAGATTTTATAAAATATGAAATAAAGATAGGAGAGTAACGTAACTAAAGAAGAAAAAAATTAGAATTTCCTCTTTAAGTTAAAAGGGTTCATAATTAATCAAATAAAACTTTTTACAATTTAGAAATGAACTTCAACACAAAATCATAAATTATACTCTTGACATAATCCAACTATGAGTGACGAACAATTCAAATACTCCTTAGTCTTCTGATGTTCACTGTTACCACATTTATTTATCGTTGTAAATGTTTATTAACATGTGGTGGCAAGACCGCAACGCTGAAAGGTTTAAGTAATATAAATCAAAATGTGAAAGTTATCATAATAGCGAAAACATTAGATGGGTAAATAAAGTTGTAGACATAGAAGTAAAATATAGATTGTTTCCAACTTAACTTGGAACGCATTCATTATTACTACAAATGTCTATTAGAGATAGAGGACAAATATTTAAACATTCACCATCATTTTTATAGAATGCAATTAATCCTGTAATGTATAACAAGGAGTAAGAAGGTATTAAAAATGAACGAAAAATTATTCATAAGGTAGAGTAGAACATTTGAAAAGGATTAGGAAAATGGCATACCGGAGTTTACAACCCTTGCAAGAAAAAATAGGGAAATAAGGATGAGCATACCATAAATAAACTTGAGAATTTTAATCATGTTTTTCTTCTTTTGATGTGAAAAAACATAACTTATGGAGATGCAAGAAATTCTTTTGTAAACTAGTGTTATTGTTAAAAGTCTTTTACATGCATTCATGTGTTGTGCTTGTTCCTTTATGTCACTCCATAAATGATCTAACATAAATATTTTGTATCCAACTTTCATTTCTTGTATAACCTTTCATTTTTTTTTTGAGGGATTGTATAACCTTTCATGATATGCACATAATAACACAAACAAAAATATAATAGTATTCGGCGATTAGGGTGTAAATTTCGGATTAGATCAATTTTTATCAAAAAAATGTCTGAATCAAACTTTCATATCTTGTATAACCTTTCATGATATGCACATAATAACACAAAAACAAAAATATAATAGTATTCGACGATGACCAGGTTTTATACAAGATTGCTAAAAAAAAGGTTTTATAGGACCAAAAGTAATGCATATTAAAAATGAGAATGACATGATTTCAATAGCATCTATTTTATAATTCGTATCGATTGACATTTACCAATGAGTCAATTACAACAACAAATAGTAAGGAGGAGTACCACAAGCAACAACAAAAAAGTAAAATTCTATCTATGTGTTTTCATCTTTGCATCAAACAAAAATAATACTATTTTATTACTTCATATCGTAAAAAAAACCATGCTAAATTTACTTCAACTAAATAGCTTTTACCACTTACATCTGCAACAAAATAAACAAATCATCATCCTTTGATTAAAGTATATACCAAAGACGTGTCTTGCCTATCTCTTCAGCTCGTTTTTATTTCTTTTGTAGCCTTTAATGATGGATAGAGGACAAATACATAAAAAACAATTGTCTTGAACGGGACCAAGACCTAACCAGTGAAGATCCTCAATTCAACTAAACGAGCAATTTTGTGTTTCAAAAACACATCAGACCCATGATCAAATTATCGTCATATAGTAATAATCAGACATTAGTTCGCAAATAAAGCCGGGATCCAAACAATAGAATAAAATTCATAAAACCCAATGCTCCCTCCACCTCACCTATAAAAGTCCATTGGTGAGAAGTACAATCTCTAATCAAGTTTAACCATTAGCTCTAGTATAAGCCTTGCTTAGTTTAATGTGAGTGATTTTAACGGTAAAACTATTTGTAAAAAAATACCAATTGAAGTATTGAAATGCCTATGTCACACTATTGATTGGTTGATAAATGTTACATTGTGTCAACAGAAATGGACCATATGAGAATTCAAGAGTGTTAATCATACTTATGGAGCTTTAATGCACGTGATGGGCATTAGTGATTAAAGTGGGCTATTGTGATCACATCTACTCGTGTGGGTCTACACCAACACTTATTACTCACACAAATATCAATCACATTCAGAATCAGAGAAGAACATAAACGACCGTTGGTTTGGTTTGATCCATCCTTATTTGTGTTTGTGCGTGATCCACCAGTAGCCTTCAACTCAAAAAACCATTAATAAATAAATGTCCACCGCAACTAATACTATATCCCCGTGCTTTCCTTTCACGGACCAATTCTCATGTTCCATTTCACTTTTAGTAAATAAATAAGTACTCACCACTATAACACTTACTAAAATATCAACAACAACAACAATGGAAAAGTTTTTCTAAAAAATAAAGAATAGAAAAGTTTTATATAGGAAAAATCAATTTTTAAAATTATAATAAGGTGTTGAAATTTTTAAAATTTCAAAGAGTTAGATTTACAAAGAGAGAGCAACCGAATAACTACATAATATTTTTTGGTTAATAGTTGATATTGATCTTGTGCACACAAAGTCTGAAATATGATCTTGTAAAATAAAAAACATATATTAAGGGGGGTATTGGATCATGATTCTAAGGGATTTTAAAAGACTTTTTTATCATGAAAAAGTCTTGTGGTATTCAATCAAGACTCTTTT
>Ga0315914_1009749_pt1 | contig 12218 bp, 8 predicted proteins | sample MpolenodulesMG_FD_203920 | JGI IMG/M metagenome (GOLD analysis project Ga0315914, IMG submission 203920) | Medicago polymorpha root nodule microbial communities from Los Angeles, California, United States - elongated nodules | ecosystem: Host-associated > Plants > Roots > Nodule | place: USA... | reverse complement strand
ACTAGTCCCTTTCAAGGGAAACTTGGTGAGGAAGTAGCCTAATCGTGTCACGATTTCCCAAATCGTGCCACGATTTTCCATCTCATGGATCCTTGCTCCCTGCCAACAAAATCGTGCCACGGTGCCTTAAATCGTGCCGCGATTTTAGGTTTCCTGCAAATCCAATTTGAAGCCAATATACAACATGCTCTAACAGAAGGTTGGTACTAGGTACCTGTGATGAGAGAAGAGCCAAGTGATTTGTTTTCTACATTATTTACTATTGGACCATTGGCTTGGCTTAAACCAGATTCTATTGTTGGCCCTTTGGCCAAAGTAGCATAGATGATAACGAGTTAAAATCCTTTTCATTTATTTATTTAAATAAATGGAAAATTGATTTTCTCTCTTTTGGTTTTACTCATTTCTTTAATGCAGCCTGAGTTAACTCACGTTCGCATTTTTCAATGTAAGTTAACTCACGTTGACACTTTTAAGATCGGTTTAATCAATTTTTAAGCCGGTTCAACCGATTTTAAAAGTGTCAGCATGAGTTAACTTCCACTGAAATTGTTGAGCGTGAGTTTACTCACGCTGAATTAAGGAAAATGAGAAAAAAACGAAAGAGAGAAGAACAATTTTCAAATAAATGGAGGATACCATTTAGAGAGAAACACACGTAGACAGAGTCCCACCCACCATTAATTATTTTATAACTTTTTCCAAACTTGTTATGTCTTCCTCTTTTTAAGTGAAGGAAATAAAGATAATCTTAAATGAAGTTGATGTGAACCTAAATGTGATTATTAATCTTGTTTAGACTCTGTCCATTTCAATGAAATTGTCATACTTTAAAAACAAATCGACTTCCCAAATCAAATTAGTCTAGCACAAACTTTGAAACATAGAGCAAAAAAACAACTAAATGAAAAGCACACTAACTACTTAAGATTCAATGCTAGTTATGAAATTCAGAAACTCCAAACATAGAGACATATCCGTATCGAATATCGATATTTATAATACACACATATACATATAACATACTTCAATGATGCGTATCCTAGAAAAATGTGAGTCAATGCTGTGAGTTCTAAAAGTGGTGTCAAAAAATATTCACAAAATGATGAAATTGCTCTTTAAACACCTAACAATTGCTGACAAGCACCTCAAACTTCTGAAAATATCTCTACCGTGAGTTACAAACAGTTCTGCGATGAATGGTAATTAAAAATTGTTCCCAAAGACTTTTTAGATCGATTACACACATTTAACCGCTCTAAAAAGTTATAGTTTGCTATTTGAAACAATGATTTGTTATATCAGTTAAACGTTTAACCACTCCAAAAAGTCGTACTTATTTGAACTATCTGGATCTCACAGGTTTACCTAGAAGTAGAGATACTTTTTGGACCTGTTACTTAATCAACCTCTTAAAAGGTCCAATTTATTTTTTGGCCCCAATACAAATATTTTAACATATAAGGTATATATATGTTTTTTGACAAGATCAAATATATAAGGTGTGTATATATATTTTGAGGGGATATAGTCAAAATATATATTATATTTTGCAATGCTTATTTAGTCATAACCTAGTCTCCTTTGTCTTTACCCTGTTTTCTTTGTCCAAACATCACCGTCATCCTCGTTTTAATTTTTTGAAGCTAGCCAGGGGTTTTGTATAGGGTTTAGAATGGTGGACATGAGAAATATTATTGTGGTTTTGTTTCTTTGCATCACTATTCTTGTTACTCCAATTCTGCTTTACACTTACACTGATCGTCTCACCACCTTCGACTCCTCCTCCGGTATATATACATGTTCGTTTATTTTTTTCATCATTCGCTTACTTGTTGCATGCATATTTCTTACTTTTATCATTAACTTATTTATTTATATGCACTCTGCAGCTGATCAAAAGTTTGCTGAAGACTTACCTTCTACTGTAAGTAATAATATTATATCCTTAAGAAAGAATTATTATTACTACTTTGATTCTTTATTTTTTGTTGTTTGAGATATCTGAATTTTTGGAATTAATTTCTCTTGTTATGCTGTGTTAGGTTGTCGTCAGAGAAGAATCTTCAAATATGGATAACTTGCCTCATGATATTAAGCTTATCAATCAACGTAACTACTTGCAGAAGGCTGATATACCGGGTGACACTGTCAATAGGGAAGATGCTATTGATGTTGATGACAATGATGGGAAACTTACTAAATTATCCAATGCTTCTGATCAAGTATCTCAAACTATAGTAAGTGACATATTTAACTTATGAGAATGTTACTTTGTTCATTAATGCAGGGTACAAAACTTTCCTTAGGTTTCTGGTCACGCTAGCAAAATTATACATTTATATGAGTGGGCTGCGCATCATTTATCAAATATAGTATTTAGTGTGCTTGCATTAATTGGTTTTCTTATTTAGAGTTTAAAATCTGACTGTTTGTATTTATATCTCAAACACAATTCTTAATTGTGAAAGAACATTTGTTTGTGTTTAATGTCCTTTCATCAAGCCAAGTTGATGCCGCGCTAAATACATCTTTGTGTGTACTTGTGGTTGAACACAATTTTTTTATATAGGTGCTATCTTGGCAGTGTAAATACTTGATTGAATTCAATCTTTCCTTCCATCTCTTTATCTCTTTATTCTTTTGGCTATGATAGATATGTATTTTGTATGTCTCAAGTAAGAATTTGTTGCCATCAACATTCATTTATCATACATTCTGAAAGTTACATTGATGTAATAAAGGAAAACCAACCTCACTAGGGATTGATTTTTTTTATTTTTAAAATTTGGTGAATCTTCTTTCAGCTTACTAATCAAGGCAACCAACATATTGAATCTTATAGCAAAGTCAAAAATAAAGGATCCATGGTAACAGAAACCGTCAAGCATAACAATAGTGTAACACCGTCTGATGCTCGGGTACAGAAACTAAAGAATCAGCTCATCCAGGCTAAAATTTACCTTTCCCTTCAGGCCGTAAGGAACACTCCCCATCTCACTCGGGAGCTTCAGCTACAGGTGAAGGAAGTTTCACGAACGCTTGGAGATGCAAGCAAAGATTCCGACTTGCCAAGGAAGTAAGTAAGCCTTTAAGAATGTTTTTGTTATAGCTGTTAAGTTAGTTATTTCATCTTTAACTTTATTCGGTAGTAGTATATAAATATGTTGAATAGTTCAGCTCTGCATTGATTTAGATTTTATTCAGTTCAAATTATATTTGTAATTTTACTAATGCAGTGCAAATGAGAGAATGAAGGCAATGGAGCAATCATTGATGAAAGCAAGGCAAATTCAAGATGATTGTGCCACAGTTGTGAAGAAGCTTAGAGCTAGGCTCCACTTATCAGAGCATCAGCTTCGTGTGCACAAGAAAAAAGCCCTGGCCTTAACACAGTTGACAGCAAAGACACTGCCCAAAGGTCTCCACTGTCTTCCATTGCGCCTTACAATAAAATATTATAACTTGAACTTTTCTCAGCTGCAATTCCCAAATCAAGATAAGTTTGATGACCCTGGACTATCCCATTACGCAATATTCTCAGATAACATATTGGCAACAGCCGTTGTTGTGAATTCTACCGTTGCCCATGCTAAGGTATAGTTCTTTTCATAGAGAAATTTCTTGAGTTGTTTTTATTAGCCAGGATCATGAAACACAAATAAAATCTGGTATATCTTTGCTGTTAAATTACTATTATCTCGGTTTGGTTTCCATTTTATTTGGCCCTGGAGGTAGTGATGAGAAATGAAAAGAAAAAAAACTAAAATGTTACAATATAATGTTGGAACTTTATATTTTGATCAGCATCACTAATAATGTAATTCTAATAAATTAATAAATTTGCAGGATGCCTCAAAACATGTTTTCCACATTGTTACTGATCGTCTCAATTATGCAGGAATGAGGATGTGGTTTTTTGCGAATCCACCTGGAAAGGCGGCCATTCAAGTTCAGAACATTGAAGAGTTTACATGGATGAATTCAAGTTACAGTCCAGTTCTGAAGCAGTTAGGTTCTCCTTCCATGATTGACTATTACTTCAAGGCTCATCGTGCTAATTATGATTCAAACCTCAAGTTTCGAAATCCTAAGTATTTATCTATGATGAACCACCTCCGCTTCTACTTGCCTGAGATATTTCCAAAGCTCAAGAAAGTGGTGTTTTTGGATGATGATGTAGTTGTGCAGAAGGACCTTACTGATCTTTGGTCGATTAATTTGGAGGGAAACATAAATGGTGCTGTCGAAACTTGTGCAGGAAGTTTTCATCGTTTTGATGGCTACCTCAACTTCTCAAATCCTCTTGTTTTAAAGAATTTTGACCCTCATGCTTGTGGATGGGCATACGGTATGAATGTTTTTGATTTAGTCGAATGGAAGAAGCAAAACATCACAGAGGTGTACCACAAATGGCAGAAGCTGGTAAGCACACTTTAATTTACTTTTCCAAAACTTCACAAAATTAAGTTAAATGCATCTGCTGTTAACTTCTCTTGTTTCTTTCCATTTTTCATCGATGTCTTTGTTCTTAACGATTTTTCCTCTCTGATTAATCTGACTACAGAATCATGATAGACAATTATGGAAATTAGGAACACTGCCACCTGGTCTTATGACATTCTGGAAACACACTTTCCCGCTGAACCGATCCTGGCACGTCTTGGGTCTCGGCTACAACCCTGATGTCAACCAAAAAGATATCGAAAGGGCTGCTGTAATACACTATAATGGAAATATGAAACCATGGCTCGAGATAAGTATTCCAAAGTTTCAAGGTTATTGGACGAAGTATGTTCATTATGATTCTGTGTATTTACGAGGATGCAACATCAATCCATAATGGGTCTCATGGTCCTTTAATCTTAGCTATGGTCAATGCACCTTATAGGTTGCAATTCCATCTGTCTAAAATTCCATTTTATAAAGGTTTATTTATTATTCTTTTTGTATACATTGTTTGATTCGTATCAGTCATTTTACAAACTTGGTAACCCAGTACTATTTTATTCACTGTGTGAACAATCTCAAAAGCTAATGTTTTCTTTGAGTCTTCGAACTATTCATGTTTGAAATTAAAACCAATTGAATTGTAACTATAATAACATCGCTGTCATGTCACATATAAAGATCAAGGACATGATCATACGTGGAAGCAATAAAACAGTTTGGTAGCATATACTAATATTATATGCAAGGCCTTTGTTTCAAATTATTGTACATTAATACTTGAAATACTATTAAGAAAATGAAATAAACAATATTAATAATCTAATATTATATTGTACCATTAACATATAATCATTCGAACAAGAGTTTCATTTCGGCAAAAAGAGATTTGAAATAAACATAAATCATGTTAAACTAAATTCATTTTAAATCAAAATTAAAATTTGTAAATGAAGTTGTTTAAATATAAGTTTGCAATGCATCATATGCGATCTGCTACTAGGTGTGCCAATCAAACTAAAGCTGAGTAATCATAGGGCGCACGAGAAATTAGCAGGGTGAAAAAAGAAACGGTGCATTTAGCAGGGTGAAAAAAGAAACGGTGCATAATAAAAGTGTGCTTGTTAGTCTTGTTTTAGACTCTGTCCATTTCAAGGAATTTTTCTTCGAACAAAATTGACTTCCTAAATCAATTTTTTTTTGAAAGGGACTTCCTAAATCAAATTAGTCTTGCGCAAACTTTTTGTTGAAGAAAAAACTACGACATGAAAAACACAGTACTAGTAACTACGTTTTGTGCATCATGTTATTCAGTGATCGTTATTGGCCTTCAGATAATGCATCCACTATGGGGCATTAAATTAAACCATTTGAAGTCAACTGTAATGAAAAGATATGCATTAGTTATAATGCTTTTTTTTTTTAAGCAACATTAGTTATAAATTTGCTGTCTCTTATCCATTTATATATTATATAGTACTAGGAAATGTAGCCACTCTATTATTTGGATTCAAGTTTGACGGAATCATGGTGAATCACTACGATTTTGAGAGAAACTACGGTCTGCAACTTACAAACAAAATTAGTGATTTTACCAAACTTACTATTTGTCTGTGAAACACGGGTACAGACACGGACACCGATAATAATTTAAGAAAACCACATAATTCAATGTAATAGTATGTGTCGGTGTCGAACACGACGTGTGACTGATACCAAGACACGCTTAATCCGAGGAGTGTCTGTGCTTCCCAATCTATTTTCTGAAGAAGAAAAAAAAACGCCATATGTATCCCAAATCATCACCAAAATTAATCTGTATCATGTATGTATATTCTCAATCTCAACAACAAAAATACAAATCTTAATGTATATATTTCAATCTCAACAAGAAAAATACAAACAACAATAACAAATTGGTGTATAGTTCTTTAATCAAACATTAAAAGCCTCAAAAAGAGGCATAAATAAACAAATAAACCTGCTATTAGTTGTTGCAAATATAATCAACCTTGGAAGAATCGATCAATACTACCTTTCTGCTCCTTACTACTACCAATCATATTCATAGAAAAATTCTTGTCTCCTTCAATTTCCCTATACTTGAGAAGGTAACCCTTAAGAGGCTCTGCATATTCTTCAAAGCCAAGTGTAGTCATGGCCCACACAAGATCATCACCGTTTATTGTCTTCCTCTTCTCTTTCTGACACTTTTCAGATGCTTCACCTGTTATGAAGCTTATGAACTCTGATACACACTCTTGCATCGTTTCTTTAGCTTCTTTCGATATCTTCGCTCTCGCCGGTAACGCTTTCTTCATGATCCTACCCACGTTTGCTATAGGAAGGAGCCTTTCTTGCAGTAATTCTCTGCTCCTTGAAGCTTGACCACCTGAATCATCATCTGATTCTGCCATAGCCACCTAGCTTCAATAAGACAGTAATATCAATAAATGAACATAAACCAAACTCAAACGTACTATATATATGTTTTTGTTTTTTTTTTAATGAAACGCACTATATAACATATACTATAGTACTATATTTTTTTGAAGGGATTATTTATTTATCTAAAGTTATCCTATTGTGTAATTGATTATAAAATCAATATTATTTAAGTTATTATAATTACTGTCAATGAAAAAATATGTGACTTTTATTTTGGGTACATAAAAAAAGAATATATATGAGTGACTAATTTAAATGATACAAGACTTTTGTAAAAAATAAATTTAAAAAAATGTTATACTATATAACAACTGACATACTTCATTTTTTTTGACATTAAAGACAATATCATTAACGAAAATCTGACAATAAATCAAATGTCAAATCTTATAAGTTGGATTACGAGTTAGTTCAAATCTAAAATTTATAGTATATGGTATTAGAGCGTAGACCTATATATCATCAACGCACCAAACTTGTAATGTTTAGTGCAAAACCCAACAATTTAAATATAATTTAAGATGATAACTATTTTTCGGATCAACATATGAAAGGTTATTTTTAACATGACCGACATATGAAAGTTAAATAAAAAAAGTTTCTTATAAAAAATGAAAATTGTTGAAAATATTGCATAAAAGACAAGACTTTTATTTTTTTTTGACTCACATAAAAGACAAGACTTTGAAAACTATTGAAAGAGGTTAGTTATCTAAAGTGTACTTTACAAGTGACGGAACAGAAGTGAAGAACATTACATGCACGAGTCTTTCAAGAGAGAAGTTGGAGTTAACATATACATAGAGATGGTACGTTGTTAAAATTAGTCATATGTTAGTGTTTTTGATTAAAACGTGCATTGGGGCAGTGGTAATATATTTTCAAAATAAATAAAAAGTCAAAATGAACTGCAACGGTTCCTATTTGTTGTTCATTGTATTTGTGGTAGTATTGCTGTCCTATATATCATGGGGCTTTGAAGTTTTGGCCCCAGCATATATGGTAAAAGAGCTTGAAAATTCACAAGATTAAAATACCCACACTCATGCAAACCCACAAATAAAAAAATCAAAAGGCCCCGAGACTCAAAATTTCTAGAAACATTTTTTTACCAAAAAAAACTTTTTTTTTTACCGAAAAAAAGAAAACTTTTTTAACATTTTTTTTACTGAAAAATAATTTTTTTTTTTGAAATAATTAATATGGGGCTTTTTTAGGCCCACAAATAAGTAGATTATATAGTGGACTTGACCCCAAATAATTTTGTTAAATTAGAGGGCTTTAATTTAGTGGTTTGATGGGAACTTTTTTAAGTGAGCTTTGAAATTTGAGGCTCTATTGACACCTCTATTGTCCTAGCAAGCTTTTCCAGATTGGTAAATGCAAAATAAGATAAATTTGAAGGGTCAAAATTATTCATTTTAAACTAAAAGAGTAAAAGGGTCAAAACCGCACAATTATAAAATTTGGAAATGCAACCAAGCCTAATAAAAATTGTATAAATCTGAGAGAGAGTGTAATATTTTACCTACATTATTTTAATCGAATAATGGTGTATTTACCATTATTATAGATGTAATGTAAAAAAAAATATTTAATCTAATCCCCGTGAGCTTAGCTCAGTTGGTAAGGATATTGCATATTATATACAAGGGTCGGGGTTCGAACCCCAGACACCCCACTTCTCCACAATTAAATTGTGTGAGTTCTAGCCACTAGACTACTTGACAAAAAAATAAAAATATTTAATACATACAATAATAATTAAAGAGTAGTGCAAGTGGCCGAGCGAACTTTAACTATCATGCGATAATGCATCTGGGATGTGATTTATGTTGGATAGGGATGTAGGAGGGATTCGTAATTTTATAGTATTTTATTTTAGTTAAATCTTAGTAATTTTTTAGAACTTTCTATTATTATTTCGTTTTGTTTTATTTCGGCTTACGAGTTTGTTATTTCTTTTGTTATTTAAACAGAATATTATGCAGTTTAAGAGACACTTTTTTGATTCAATAAAATTATTTGAGATTTTCTCGTAGATTCTAGAAACCCTTATTTTGATAGGTTTGTCGCTTGCAACCTGTCTCTTTATCTTTTAGATTTAGCGCTTGCTAGCCTACGCTTCTGTACGGCGTCAGATAGACATTTGATTAAGATGATTTCTTATCGCGTTCTACTCTCCATTCAAACACCTTACCTTTAGGTTTAAATGTATGTTTAGTCTCTGCACTTTTACTCAATCTTGGTTTTGGTCCCTGCACTTTTTTTTGTTTGACATTGGTCCCTGCACTTTATAAAACTTTTGACATCAGTCCTTCTGTTAAGTATCTGTTAAAAAAAAACAAAATTAACGGTGTGCCACGTGGACCAATCATGACACGCCACGTGACACACTAAAAGACAAAAAAAAATTCAACTTTTTAATTATTATTTTATTCTTTATTTTTTAACTTAAAAATATCATTAGTCCCTGCACTTTGGTATTGATCCTAGATTATTTTTTTTGAAAAAACATTCTATGAAATTATTATGTTTTATTATTGTTTTGTTCATTATTTTTATTGAGAATAATTATAAAATTAAATAAAATCAGAAAAATCTTTTTAAAAAAAGAAGAAAGTTTAATAAAACTTAACTTGAAAAATAACAATTGTATAACATTATATTTTGCTTACCAGTCACGATTTTACTTGTAATAAGTAAGTTTAATAAATATAAATATTGATAACACAATTTGTACTCCAATAATATATTTTAGTTACAAAAATAGAATTTCTAAGATAAGTAATATATTTATTACTACACATTTGTACTCCACATTGGAATTACTACAACTTTTACTCTAAAAAAAGTTTATTTATTATATATCAAGTAGTAGAGATAAGTAAGATATTTATTTCCCTTTTAAAAAAACAAGCTAAGATATTTTGTTTTTTTGAGGGAACAAGCTAAGATATTTATGGTCAAATAAAAGGTATAAGTAAGATATTTTGCAAACTTTTATTGATCTTTTATTAAGATTTAATCAATTTTTTTAATTTTTTTTTTTATGATTATTCCAATAAAAATAATGAACAAAACAATAATAAAACATAATAATGTGAATGTTTTTTTTAAAAATATAAAAAAATTTAGGGACCAATACAAAAGTGCAAGGACTAATATCAAAAAATGTTGAAAGTGCAGGGACTGATGATATTTTTAAGTTAAAAAGTTGATTTTTTTTTGTCTTTTAGTGTGCCACGTGACGTGTCATGATTGGTCCACGTGGCACGCCGTTAATTTTGATTTTTTTTAACAGATACTTAACAGGAGGACTAATATCTAAAATTTCATAAAGTGCAGGGACCAATGTCAAACAAAAAAAAGCGCAGAAACCAAAGCCAAAATTGGATGAAACCGCAGAGACTAAACACACATTTAAACCTAGATTTTATCTTTAAAAAATGTAAAACACATTCAAAAAAACATTCATTTATCAATTTTTAGAAATAGAAAATAAGGCGTTCGATAAGGTTGATGGGTGGGAAAGAAATTATCTTTGATTAAGGTAAACTGAAGTGCGTGGGGCTTGCGTGAATAGTTCATAATTAATGATTAATCAAATCTCACGCCACTATAATATTCCCACTAATTGGATGGCCATGATGTCAAACCATGATTCGTTAAACCAACCTCTGTGTTTCAATCATCAACTGCCACCTGCCATACCACTTGGTTGGTGCTCATGGTCTGGTCTGGAAGATGGAATACTACAGTACTCATGACTCATCGGTTAGTAAGACAAGATTAGAAGTGTGATTTATGTTTTATTATTATTATAATTAGAATCTTATGTTGGAAACCTCGCTCAGAACAAGTTAAGTACTATATATTATAAGAGTTAAGTAAGAGCACAAGTTAAGGAACTTAAAATAGAATTAAGTAATAAATTTTATGTTGAAAAGATAACTTTTGAAACTTTCAAGACATTGAATGCTCAATTTCCAAAAAAAAATTTTACTTTTGATTTCTTAACTTATGCCTCAAGGACATAAGTTAACATTTCCCATATTCTAAATATATAGATTTTGTTAATGTATAATGTTGGCGTTGGCTACGGTAGATGACCTCAATGGGTCCCGAGGAGACTCAATTTATTTTTTTTTGTTGCTAAAAATTGATTGTTAGCCTTTGGATATAGTAAGTAGCTATTGAATGGCATGGATCTCTTGGCAAGTTGACCCATTAAAATTGTATATTTTAATCATAAAAGTTGTTCTTTTAAAAAGTTACTGATTTTGGTATGAATTGTACTAAATAAATGGTGTTTTTGTCAAAGATGGTATAACCGTAAAAATCCCAGCAAACTATTTATTCAGCTTATGTTCCCCTACATTAAATATTTTCTGTCATTAACTAACTAATCGAGTTTGTAAATTCTTCAAAAAGCAATCCTTTAATTCTTGTTCATTGAATCTAAGGTTGGGCATGCTTGATAAAACGTTCAGTAATTTAAAAATTCGTCGCATGCCTTTTGTATTTTTTTTAGTCGGGGTTCGAACCCCGGACCTTGTATATATTATGTATTGTCTATACCAACTGAGGTAAGCTCACGAGGACCGCATGCCTTTTGTATTATACTAAGTGTAACGTTCATTTTATTTAAAAAAATCTAACAAGGTTTACACATAAATAGGTTTTTTTAGATATTATTTGATTTTTTTTAGTTTGATTTTATTTTAGAATTTTGACATTATGTGGGTATTTTACCCTCATATTTAAAATTGAAACAATAAATCACCGTTTATTGGAACCAAAAAGGTTAAATTTTATAAGGACTGGCGGAAAGACGGACACCATTGTGCCTGTCTATCCGCTCTTTCTTCTGCGCTAACGCATGTGATTAATTTATTATGTTTGTTTGTATAATTTTGATTAAATTTTTTAAATATTAATGGAAATTATTGATATATTGATTTATAAACAAAATATTGTCAAGGCATATAACAATTATTTATGAACTCGACATATTTTAGTTTGCCTGCATATAAAATAAAGATAAAATAATGATCTTTATTTTTTTTTTGAATAAGCTAAGCAAATTATATTAAAAGAATAATAAACATCCCATCAAGCACAAGGCGTGCTAGAGGTAACTGTTAGAAGTTTACGAACAAAACAGTCAGGCTACCAACAACCAAAGAAGCCAAAAAAAATTACAACACAGCTTGAAAACAACATAAAGGGTTTTGCCTCCAAAAGGGGTAGTCAAAGTCGAACGTCATGTAGTTCGCTTTCAACCACCAATATGTTTGGAGTTTAACCTTCTCAAGAAG
>Ga0315914_1009748_pt1 | contig 12222 bp, 5 predicted proteins | sample MpolenodulesMG_FD_203920 | JGI IMG/M metagenome (GOLD analysis project Ga0315914, IMG submission 203920) | Medicago polymorpha root nodule microbial communities from Los Angeles, California, United States - elongated nodules | ecosystem: Host-associated > Plants > Roots > Nodule | place: USA... | reverse complement strand
TAACAAATAAATAAGAGTAAATTCAAATATTAAAATAAAAGTGTAACAAACACGATATGAGTATATATATGTCTAATTTTTTTCCCTTTATCCTTTAAAAAATGTAACAAACTAGATGAACATATACATACTTACTTTTTCATTATCCCAATTATAACATTTTTTTAAAACTCGGTATCCGATCCAAAAATCGACTAATCCGAGGGGACCAATCCCACCGCCCACTTGCGGGGGCCCTGTTTAAAGCCAGAGCAAGCTCTGTATGGACTTAGCCCACCGAAATTGGCACCAGAGGAAATCGAACCTGAGACCTTTGGAGGAGCAAACTCCAAGATCACAAGTCAACCATTATGCCAACCCGAAATGGGTTCCAATTATAACCTTAAACAACTTTTTCTATAATAAAGATTGTTGTTGGTGTCATTATAAAAAATTGATTATATTTTTTTTTGGATATATTGTTGGTGTCATTGAAATAAATAATCATAGTTAGTTTGGTTTGTTATAATTTGAAAGCAACAAACATTTATATTTTTAGTTTTAATCAAAATCAAAATTTCATAAAAAAATATCGTTCATAATTTTCAAATGTTAGTGAAATAAAGAGCTAAAAGACGACCACGTGAGTGTCCGTCTTTTTGCTAGTATATATAACGAAAACTATAAACTAAAACAAATAAATATGCTTTTGAGTTAATTAGGAACGATTTTTTGTATATTTAACTTTTTTTTGAAGGACTTTATTTAATATTTAATTATTTGTAAGGCAAGTTTTTTAAAAAGAAATAAAATCTGATTCTTTTTTTTTTTGACCAAAAAATTATTAAAATCTGATTCTATTATATTAATTAAGGCAAGTATTTTGAAAATTAAATAAATCAGATTCTATTATATTAATTAAGGCAAGTGTTTAAAAAAGAAATCCAAAATTACTGATTTAATCTAATTAAAAATAATGCAAAGTCTTATTTCCTAAAATGTTAAACATGAATTATCATTATAAAATATAAATAGAGAGGTTGAGTGAATTGGCAATGGGAGAAAGAAAAATCACCAGAGTGAGAAAAAGAGACTTTCAAAACCTGGAAAATAGGTTCTCTCAAAAAAAAAAAAAAACCTGGAAAATAGGTACACGCTTTTTTCTTTTAGATACTGATCATGGTGTTTTTCTTCTAGTTTTTTCATCGATTCATACTTATTACACAGTTTTTATGTTTGTATTTTGTTTTGTTGATATTTTATATGTTGTTATGATTATAACATCTAATCTTTTTTTATCGAACAACTTATTTGAACATTTTTATGTGATTTTTATTAATATTTTTGGAGAAAATTGATTATGATTATCGAATAATATAGTAATGCACCTTATTCGTTCTCCAACCTATATATTTTTCGAGTGGATTAGCTGCACGATTTACTTCATATTATGATTTTAAAATGAATTTGTTATTTATTACCGGGTTAATATTATGTAAAAAAGTCCATGTAAGCATGACTCAGACGTGCATCATGCAAGAGTAGGGGATCGAATTTAAGATTTTCTATTTATTTATCTTAAAAATAAATTTTTAGCCTCAAAGATAAGTGCATAAGTTAGCGTTAGTGCATAAATTCATGTGAATTCTCCAATTATTTGCACATTTTTAATTCTCTAATCTATCTTTATTCTTGTATAGTACTTCCTCCGGTCCTATGGACAAGAAATAATTGAAGTTTTAGATTCGTTAAATAATTGATGTATCTGGTATATATTTCATATTAAATACATCAATTATTCAATAAATTTAAAAAGTCAAATTGTTTATTATAAATAAGACCTGAGGAAATAACTGTATTTTCAAAATTCATGCAAGTATGAATGTACTCGTTAATTATAATATATAGATAAAAAAAAGTTTTTTTTAAGAGAGATAAAAATGTTATTTATTCAGAAAGTCAAATAATTTGATTTTGTACATTGAATATAAATTTTTATAAAAAAAAAAAAATACTCTTTAGCATTTTTCTTATTAATTTTTATTATTATTATTCAATATTCTGATTATATATGGTTCTTGGGTGATCGCCGTGTCTTTTTTAGTTCAATTGAATCTCATTTTATATATGCAACTAAACATTCATTCAATTTATATGAATCTTGAAAGTGTTCAATTTGAGTTTACATATATTGTTTTTCTTGTGTTGGTTCTTAGTTTCATCACGAGTATTGTTAATGATTGATTTCGAGTTTTATTTGAGATGTGCGTATTTTTTACCTTTGAAGTTTTGTGACACTTAAACTTTTCTTTATTTTGTTGACGGAATTAACTTTTCTTTGTTATGTTATTAATTGTTTTTATTTTATATTTATTTATGTCTCTAATTAGTTGTTAATATTATCTCTAAGATTTACGATATGTCAAGTGGATCCGCAATGCATACTATGATTACTCGTCAAGATGTTGACCAGGTAATTAATTGACCTCTCTCTAATGATATGAATACAATACACTTCAGTTGCATGTGAGTAAGTGAATAACTGATCAACTTAATCGTTTATATCTATTGACTGTTGATTTAGAATAGAATTTTGCGAAAATAAACAAAGTAATCCTCGTTGTTCTTTCTTTTTTTATGTTTATTTTGATAATTGTTTTCAATATGAAAACTAATGGGATTTCTTTAGGATTTTGAAAAAAAGTGTATATATGTATAGATTCCAATTGTTCTCGTGCTTTTATGCAGTTGAAATTTTTTATAGAATGAGGTTTTATTTTTTAATTAGTAGATAGGGTTTGTTTGGTTACAAAATGCTAGAAATACATATATTTATGTAAAATGGTTAAATAACATGTAGTTTTCAATAATGAAGTAGTCAAAGTGATTAATGAGATATAATGTTAAATAAGTTGTTAATAACATAGTGTATTTTTGTGTTAGAAACATACTCTTCTATATTAAAAAAGAAAATTAATTCACAAAGAAAAGAAGTATTGAGTACCCAAATGTCAAAAAATGTGCTTGAGTAACATTTGTTATTAACAACTACCTCACTAATTTCAGCTTACCAAATTAAATAGATAAATGGAAACCAAATTCTTGTTTAATTATACGAAGTAGAACAAAATAAAGTAAATTCAAAGCCCTAATAACAAGTTCCTTCTCCATCCTCTGTTGAGACAAAAAACTGAGAATGTTCTTCATGTTGGTGCTGTAAAAATCAACACAATTTTGATCTCAACTATTAAATCAACTTATACTTATACCATAATAAGATAATGGTTTGACAAAGTTATAAGAAAACTGTGTTGTTTTTTTACATAAGCAAATCCTTGATGGTTTTCCCTCTCCCCACTTCCAAATCTCTTCACTATTAGTCTATTACATCTTCTATTCGGTTCACATTTTACAACTATGAGAGATTTACTAAAAATAACTTTTTTTTGTTTTGGATTATTTGTCTTCCTACAGGTGCAAGATCTCGTAGAACGATGCATATTGTTGTATATGACCCCGAAAGAAATAGTGAGCACACTGCAAGAAAAAGCAAAAATAGAGCCTATGTTTACTAAAATAGGTAATTTTGTTTTGTTAAACATTCATTTTGATCCTTAAATATGTGAAACGTGTCATTATAGTCTATGAATGTTCAAAATTGTAAATACATCCTCCTCAAGTGGTTTTTCTTTGGTTAGTAAAATCAACTATTTCTCCACGTCATACTAATAAAGTAGGATATAGCTGGGCAATTTAGCAAAATACATACTCCCTCCGGTCTCAAATGTAAGAAACAAAAAAAAATGCATACATATTAAGAAAGTGGATTGACCACATTTAAGTCATTATAAAAAGTGATATTTTTCTAATTTTACCCTTGTCTTGAAGTAGTAAAGACATTAATGAGGTGAGTTTAATGAAGGTAAAATTGGAATTGTGGCATTTAATAGGTTCATTTTACTATACTTTTTCTTATATTTGAGACCACCAATTTTATTTTTTTGTTTCTTACATTTGAGACCGGAGGGAGTAGTTGTTATTGGATGACAGTGTAGAATTATTTTACGTTCATAATGCGTATTCTATTTTCTCTTATAATCTACTATGGTTTAATAATTTGAAATGGCCTTCTAAGGGAGATAATATATGACGCAACTTAAGCTTAATAATATGTTGTGATAATTTTTCCCTCAAAAAAAAAAAAATGTTGTGATAATTTTACAATTGTCTCTAAAGATATTTGAACTTTGTATGTGGCCGTAAGGTTAAATTCTTACCAGTGTTACTAATGCAATTGATGGTTTTATTTCAAATCTTCCATTATTTCTTTTTCCAGTCACATTGCATGCACCCATCTTTGGGTGTTCTTTATTACCAAGTAATTTACCCTCTCATTTTTTCAGTTTGGAAAAAGCTTAATGAACAAAATCCTGAGTTCTTCAAAGCTTATTATACAAGATTGGCGCTGAAGCAACAAATAGAGAAATTCAATGAATTGTTGGAAAAACAAAAGGAATTAATGGACTCACAAGCAAATGTTGCATCATTACCAAATTCTAATGAATCACTTATCCCTGCTAGTAAGTTTCTATCTCTACTATTATCAATAATAGGACAAATTTCTACCTGTATTCTGTTTAACTTCTATCATTCTAAAAATTCAAAATACATAGTTACTATTCCAAAGACATGATAAAAAGATGTAGTTGTTGACGAATAAATATATGTTACATTGCATTTTTTTTATTTATTTTGGTTCTAAATGTCATTTTCATGTTACAGTACCTGAGAATCCAGCATATTCTCATGTGTCTGTGCAAACTCCAGAAGGCTTGAACTCAAAAAATCTGCAACATGGTGTGGTATCCAATTTATCTGATCTGTTTAATAACAAAGGATCATCATTTGGTATGGTTGATATGCATGCTCATGGAGTTATTCCAAGCATGAGTTTTACTCAGAACTCAAACATGGGTATGCAACAAGGAGTTAATGGGGGAATGACCATATCAAACCCTGGATATTCAAGTTTTTCTCCTCACATGTTTGGTTCTGATGGAAAAGTTGGTGGTTCTTCAGCTACGCCATTCACTAATGTGTTTAACAACGGTGGATCATCGTTCGGTAAGGCTGATATGTTTGTTCAAGGAGATATTCCAAGTGTGGCTTATACTCATAACACAAACATGGGTATGCAACAAGGAATCAATGGTGGGATGAACACATCAAAACCTGGATATTCGAGTTATTCTCCTCACATGTTTGGTGCTCATGGAAATGTTGTTAATTCTTCATCTACTTCATTCACCAATGCCGAGTCCAGCTCACAGTCCGTGATTGATGCAGTTCTAAATCATCCAAATCCCACTTCTTCAATGTTTCCTAGAAAATTTAGCTTCCCAAATGTGTCTGATATTTTTCCTATGGGTTTTGGTATGTATATCCTCTCACTTGTATTTCTATGGGTTAATGTGTGAATTTGAATATATAAAATGTTTTCTACATTAACAAAGCTTAATTTGGATTAATCATTAGTGGTAATAATTCATCTACTTGTTTGACAGAAACACTTGACAACTTTTATGGGTCACCCTTCATAAATTTGGGTGATAATAACTCCCCTCAAACAAGAGAACAAGGTAAGAAACTATCTCACTCCCCCATAAGATAAAACTTTGCTTTGTGCCACAATTCTGACACTACTATTTTATTGGTCTTATAGGAAACAATGATAAGCCGAACTTTCGGAATTGATAATTGATACTATTTCATCATCATTGACTTAGGTATGTTCTTTACTTATATTGCTAGGATCAAATTAGGAAGAGACTTGCATGATAAGTTATCTCATTATGTTTCTAGATTGGCTGCCTGTCCTCATGCAATCATGTAGAGTAACCCACATATGTTTTTAGTTTTTTTTATTGCATGTGTAAATAATTTTATAATAATGATAATCAGTTTAATTGCTTATATTGCCTACAGGTTTAATTGCTTAACTCAGATGAACATATGCTTTGGCATTTTGAAAGTTTGCTCACCTCCTTCAGTGATGAGAAATGCAATTTGGAACTCCTCTGTAGCAGGATATGAATAATTAGTGGATTTTGTTGTTGTTAATTTTATTTTATTTTTGGCATTTTGATAATTTGCATTGTTGGGTGATTTTATTTATGGTGACAATTTCCGCACTTCTTGGTTTTTACGGTTATAGTACTCAACATCAGATCATTTTATAGTACACTACTTTAATATCTTTAAGTAAATTTAAATTATAGGTTAATCCTATGTTATGGATGCCAGTACCCGTATTTTTTTCATGGATGTTAAAAATTTCATTTTAATATTTCATTGTGTATCATCTTGATTTATTTGATTTTCAAGAGTTATACATACAATATTATAGGTGGACAATAATGACAACATTCATTCTTGTAAACCAAACCAGAGTAGAATTTTTAATAGACAAGCAATTGTGATAACTCATTTACCTATTAGGGTGGCTCTGTTTATGCCTATTTCTTGTTTATTGCATTTCATTCCCATTTGAATTGTATATGTTGAACTTCTTATGTGGGGAAAAAATACAAAGCACTCCAAAAGGTATGAATGACCAGACCCAAGAGACCGTGACCCGTGACAGCATCATAAAATTGTAAGACAGTGAAACACAAAAGCACATACTCTGTTTGAAAGCCTTTTTATGCAAGACAACACACTGTTGGTCTATTTTTGAACTTATTATTATAGGTACCCTTGAAACAATATGTTAGTTTGAATTTTTTAAGCAAGATCTAAAGATAGGAGACATTACAGAATTAATTTGATCCAAGCAACCATATAATTATATCTATCTATCTATCTATCCTAGTAGTTTGATCACAATTTATGAATGATGATGAAGATGATAAAACCACGACAATGTAAACCAAACCTGTTCCAATCTCTTTATGTACAAAAGCATGGAATTGAATGCAAACCCCAATTCAATCTTTAGTCTACAAAAGCATGGAATTGAATGCAAACCCCAATTCAATCTTTAGTCCCTTAGTCAATCACTTTATCATTTTAGAGCTATGATTTATGTTTAAGCGAAATAAAGCATAAATAACTAACCAACAATGGATTGTCCAAGTGGTAAGGGACTTGAGGCGCTTAAGCAAGTGGTCAATGTTCGATCTCTAACTCTTGTATATGGAAAAAATATGATTGGGAGAGGGAGATCACACCTTATGCACCACGCAAATTTCCCGACGGAGATTAGTCACCACTAAACGACAGTGGAAACTTCATACAATAAAATGGTAATCTAAAAAAATATAGCTAATTGGATAAAACTCTACACTGGAAGTCTGGAGTCTGGACCCCTGAATTAAACACAACTATGTTCCAATCCAGCTCAAGGATAGCTGGTCTATTATGTCCCCAGTATCAAACTGATAACCAGTAATGACATTTACATACCTTGAATTTTGTAAACGTCGGCTAAATCAAAATGGTATGAGAGTTCAATGTTTTTATATAATTTCACACATAATAACCTAATGACATCCTTCAAATTTCAGTTTACCCCTTTGTACTTCTTTTCCCCCCTTAACATGGTTATCTTGTCTTAACTCGTAGAAATACCCTCAAAGCTCAACATTATATACAGAAAATGAGAAAACCATTTTTATGATAGCTTATAGCCTAACTCAATGCAGCTAGTACCACACAACAATATTCATTTAAATGCTCAATGACTATCATATTTAACAATCTGCTTAAAATAGGACCATTGGCATAAAAATGACTAAACTTAGTCAATCACCACTCTGTTGGTATCCATCGACCATAGATGAATATTGCAAATTTGACTGAAATAACTCCATCACCTAATCAAATGAGAACCATAGGATTGTGTTTGTAAATTGAATTTATGAGTAAACCCCTTAACGGTATATACTACTAACTAATCTGCTATATCAAATAACCTTAAACAATTTACCTGATTAATTCCTCAATTTATGGAAATCGCACATAACAAACACATCCTCCACTAACCTAAAACACGATTTCCACCTTGAAACACACTAATCACACACACCCAAGGCATGAAAACAAGTATAAATTCCAGGGTAGTTGTAAATTAGAAAACTTGGAGCATACCTAGTAAGTACCCATCTTGTGAAATTTATAAGTGTTCTCATGTCAATGTCATCTTTTATCTGTCATATTAACCTCTATTGCCACAATGTCACAGCCGACACTAATCCATAATCTCTGTATTGGGTCCCTATTTTCCAATGTTGGCTAGTAATTGAGTGCTTATCTGTCATATTTTCCAATCTTTATAAGCTGAAGACAGGATTTCAAATTTAAGCACGAGACTCTAAATAAGTTAATAATCATCACTAGTTTTAAAACTTGGAATCTATCTCTTGTTAAGCCCCACACTGAAGAAGTATTACAAACAATAATACAAAAGCTAGTAATAAATCAAAATCATCAGCCCCTCTCAAATCATACCTTTCTCGGTCTTTTGGCAAAGATGAAATGCATTTAGTATTTGTTCTTGTCAGTTTAACATATAGGTGAACAATTTGCTTACACGATATTAAATTTGTTTTTGCAGAGGGACTGCTCCTAACAATGAGTTGAGATTCTCTCTATTTCTAGAAAGAATGATAGGACTCTATTTAGGCGAGAGAGTTAAACACAAAGCAATGTTGGCGAGGATTTTTTTGAGATAACACATGATGTATCGCACATTCATGTTGTCAAACTAAAAAATGTAGCACGACACCTATACTTTGTCTAACCTAGGTTTGCTAGTTCAGTAAAAGATCTATGTTCTGTTTTAGGAAGTAATAATGATGCCATTAAAGCAGGGAATTACACTAGAGAAAAGCATCTAATATACACATAATGTCAAATACTCCCTCTGGTCCTATTTACAAGAGAAAGTTGACTTTTTAGATACATTGAATAATGTATGTATCTAGTCAAGAATCTAAACCAAATACATAAATTATTTAATGTATCTAAAAAGTAAATTGTTTCTTGTAAATAGGACCGGAGGGTACTATTCTGAAATATCAAAGCAAATTATTGATCAAGATATTTTCTACCATACCCTTTATTTTCAAATCAATTTGTAGGATGTCATTCTTTTGAAATCAGTACCAGGATAATAGTAAACCTGATATCTACAAATGACAAGTACAATTTCACACTTTAACAAAGCTGGTTAAATAAATACAAAGGACACTTCATTTAGATCATGTAAGGATTGTAACATTTTCTTTTTCTTTTGAAAAGGTTATGAGTAAAGCAACAAAGTAGATGAGCTGAGCCAGCTACTTTAGTCTTTAGCAGCTCATACCTGCTTAGCAATAATGGCCTTGTGTGGTGTCCTTCTTCACATTTTAATAGAAACAATGATAATTTTATTTCAAAATTGAGTTTGTTTTGATCATTTCTTAGCACACACTAGATGAGTAAACTTAATAAATCACCACTCTGAATCTCTGAATATCCATATTCTGGTCACTATTATAAGTAAAAAAAACACTTTTTAGGTTCATTGAATAATTGATGTATCGAGTATATAATATTGACCAGATACATCAGTTATTCAATGAAACTAAAAAATAGTTTTTTTGCTTATAACAATGACCAAGGTGTATGAATTTAAATTGCCAATTTGACTTACATAACCTCCATCACCTGATCATATATGAACTACTAACAACTGAAGAGGTGAGAACAAAACAATTGCTTTTGGAATTGAATTTATGAGTATACCTCATAACAATATACACTAACATATAATCTAAAATAATATATAACAAATAACCTTAAACAATTTACCCAACTAATTCCTCAATTCAAGGAAACCCCAAATAACAAACACATAAACCACTAACCTAAAACACAATTACCAAATTAAAACACACTAATGACACACACCCAATACATGAAAACAAGTCTAGATTCAAGGGTAGTTGTAAATTAGAAAACTTGAAGCATACCCAGAAAGGGAAATTGATTGAATCAACCAACATGGAAGGGACCAATATCACCAGAGCGAAGAGAAGTAGCGAATTCATCAGCAATAGTTAAGCAAGAAGTGATCCAACCACTGAGAGCAATCCAAGCCATCTTTGCGATATAGAGAGCAGAGTTAAGTGCCATTGCCATTGAAATAATTGGAGTGGTTTCAAAGAATACGTGGAAATTGACCAATGGATTGAACTTGAAGTTGAAGGGTACCCATTAATTATTCAAGAACATGACCTTCCTAGAAGGAAAGTAGTTGCGTAGGTTATGCTCAATTTATTTCCCTTTGTTCTCTGAAAAAATAATTCTTAGGTACCCTGGTTTTTTAGTGACGTGCCTTTTCAAACCAAACAAATAAACCAGCAAAACATGTTTTTAAATTATAATAAAACTTTGGGAGAAATGACATAGAGTGTTTAGATAAGATTGCACGGATCTTTTATACCTTAATCAAGATTTGTGTTCGAATCAAACTTTAGACATAGAGTAAAGTTAACATTTATTTTATTTTATTTTTTTGGCTTTCATACATTTATGTTTGTCGTCTATTTGCATCTCATAAGTCTCAAAGAATTAATATTCGTTACGCGTGGAAGCAACATTAAAACTCAAAAGAGTTTGTCACTCATTTGGATCCTAAAATATTCAAGGGATCAGTCTACACAGTTAAGTCAAAGGATACTTGGTTTACGCAAAAATAATAATAATGGGAGAAGCATATTCCATCATCCACTCACAAATTTGAAGTGTATATATACACTTATTATTTAAATATTAACAAATTACATTTTTAATCCCTTAATTTCAAGTAACGGTTTGGTCTTTTATATATTTTTTTCATTTCAATTTTGTCTTTTTGATCAATTTTTATATGGATTTTCAAGCTTCAAATTTAATATTCTTATGCAAACATAGATAAAGACTATAGAGACTTGAATATTGATATGTCATAAGAAATTAAAACCATGAATTTTTAATCCCTTGACTTAATTTCAAGTAACGGTTTGGTCTTTTATATATTTTTTTCATTTCAATTTTGTCTTTTTGATCCATTTTTATATGGATTTTCAAGCTTCAAATTTAATATTCTTATTCAAACATAGATGAAGACTGTAGACTTGAATATTGATATGTCATAAGAAATTAAAACCATGAATTTTTAATCCCTTAACTTAATTTCAAGTAACGGTTTGATCTTTTATATATTTTTTCATTTCAACTTTGTCTTTTTGATCCATTTTTATATGGATTTTCAAGTTTCAAATTTAACATTTTTATGCAAACATAAATGAAGAATGCATAGACTTGAATATTGATATATCATAAGAAATTAAAACCATGAATTTGAAATTTGAAAATTCATATGCAAATAAACCAAAATGACAAAATTAAAATGAAAAAAAGAAAATAAAAGATCAAATTGTTACTTAAAATTAAGTTAAAGACTACAATTATAATTTAACTCTAAATATTTTATATAAAATGGTCATATAACATGATAGCATGTGACCTAAAATCCTTTTTTAAGAAAAAAAAATACAAGACCTAAGGATACATGTTAATGATTCTACAAATAAAAATTATTTATTAAAAAATTAAATTGTAATTTTTTGACAAATAAATTGACATAATTTGCTATTTGTGAATCGTTAATGAAATCTCATTTAACTTGGGCAACAGTTAATTTGAATGTTAATCGGTAGGTTTCTATTGTGTGGTTCCTAACACGGCACTTGTCTATGCATGAACGTGAAAGTACGAGAATCATGATACTACGGTCAATGGGTCAATTGATAACTACTAAGACTCCATATGGTAAAATAAAAATGGTTAAATATAAGTTAATTTCTCGTTTTAATCCTTTTAATATTTTACTTCTAATTTTTTTTGGAGGGTTTTTATAATATCTTACACATTTCTGCACAATTTCATTGAAAAAAAATACAAAAATTAACTTAAAAATAGAGACAAAATGTAGTGAATTAAAATTTTATACGGACTAGAAATTGAAGAAATTTTTTAGAGAGATTAAAATGAAAAGTTGATATATTTATAAAGATAAAAAACATATTTAATAAAAAAAAAATGATAACCAGTGTTCGAGTGTGAAGTAAATATAGTAATATTATATTAGAAATTATATAATTAATGCCTCTAAAATTTAAATAATCCCCGAAACACCGGTTAGCATGACCTTTAACA
>Ga0315914_1009745_pt1 | contig 12225 bp, 5 predicted proteins | sample MpolenodulesMG_FD_203920 | JGI IMG/M metagenome (GOLD analysis project Ga0315914, IMG submission 203920) | Medicago polymorpha root nodule microbial communities from Los Angeles, California, United States - elongated nodules | ecosystem: Host-associated > Plants > Roots > Nodule | place: USA... | reverse complement strand
CAGATGAAAAAAACTAAAACAAAAGAGCCACGTCTCTATGGTACTAACTCATAAAAAAAGAAATATTGATAAAAGACATTTGTCCAAAAAAAAAAAGTACTGTATCTCTATATACATGTATTCTAAGCTAACCACACCTTTTCAATTATACTTTTAAATCCTTCAAAAGAAATTCAAAAAAAATTATACTTTTAAATATAATTTTGTTTTTTTTTTTTTGAAATAAAATATAATTTTGTTATTGTTATTACTATTACCTTAAAAAAAAAATTCACAAAATTATTATTATTATTATTATTATCATATTCCCTTAATTAATGGATAGTGGAAGGAGTTACAAAACTCACTCAATTATAAGTTACATATTTAAGAATTATTATAGGAATGAACATATGTAAACATTTAGTAATAAATAGATGGAAAATAGGGAAAAAGGAAAGAGAGAGCCACATGGTGAATGCTTATAGAAAATTAGTTAGAAAGGGGGCATTGGTGAGGTAACACATAAGCAAAATGTAGATTAGAATACATGTATATATAGATATAGATAAGTAAACTATTAGTGAGATAGTGGACATTTAATATGTGATAATGGAACGTAAAAGCCATATTGTGTAGTACGAAGTGTAAAAATTATAGAGTTGTCAATTTGTGTACCTGATTCCATGTATCTTATACAAAAATTTAAAGGTTTAACATGCTTTGAGTCTCTACAAAATCACGAACTTTCAAGTGTAGTCTCAAAAAAAAAAAAAAATCATTCATTTTTAGTCCCACTTGCAATTTATAGGAACCACTTTGAGAATTAAAAGAATCCATTTTTTTTGTAAAAACTTTTTAAAATTGAGAATATTCTCACAAATTACAATATACTTTTTTTAAGATTATAACTACAATATTATGGAGGATTAAAAATTACCATTAAATTTAATATGACTAACTTGAAAGCTTATGATTTTTTGGAGACTAAAAAATATTTAACCCAAATTTTGATATCCCCGTAAATATATTTGTCCCGAAATATAAGATCTTTCGACAAAATTTAACTGTCCATTTTTATAAGAATAATGTTTTTTTTTATGAATCATTGGTAGACGAAAGACACGAATAAAATCTTTGTCGCACATCTTATTTTCACTTGGCGCATGCATTCCACCACATCCACTTCTTTATTTTAAAGGACCACATCCTTCTTTTTTGAGTAAATAGGCAATTACCCTATGAAATTGTAAGTTTCGTCAATTACATCCCTGAAATTAACAAAACTTCAACTACGCCCCTGAAATTGCACAACGTTAATCAATTTACCCTCTCCGTCAAATTCTTCTGTTACTCAACTCGACGTTTTGCAAATACCCCCCTGAAGTTTTGCACTTATGTGCACAATATCTCCTGAACTTGAAAATTTATATTTTTTTTCTTATCCTTAAAAGTGATTGCATTATCACTGAATTGTGGAGCATATTAGCTAAGTTTGATGGTATACAACCACATATTGCCAGTATGGTAGAACAAATCGGCAGTATTTGGTAAATCCTACGATAATGTATTAAAATATCAATCATGTATTAAAATATCAATCATTTCTCTCATAATAATTGAAGGATAATTTCGAAAAAAAAGAAGGTACATTGTTGACAAATTTAACGCAAAAATAATTTTTCTTGATTCTTTTGCTTTTATCAACTCATATATAAGGACAAAGACACGAAGGTCGCGTGTGTCTATAAATATATGATTTAGGATCCGTCGACGACACCAAATGTAAGTCAAAAGATTAACACTAAATTGTGTCGTTGGATTTGTTTAATCCTACGGTTAATAAAAAAGAGGAAGACGTAATATTAGTTTCTTCACCCTAATTTCTATCTAGCGTCATTGATGATGAATTTGTTGTTGTCTGAACCAGAATTTAACTCTAAATTATTGCTAAAAAGTCATATCCGAACTTCTAAAAAATCAATGGCTAAAATATTCACAAATTCAATTGCTTTTGTTCAACCTTGCCCCATACATTTAAGCAATTAAAAGCACAAAAGAACAATCCTTCACTGACGTTTTACGCCGATTAAATCACGGTAGCGACTAAATCATTATTGGAGAACATGTAACATACATAAGGTGAATTCTTTCATTTCAACCAAAAAAATTCTATATGCAAGAGTTTTGGGATCAAGCTTATAAAAAATACTATCGAAAAAATGATTGATTAATCTCTATGGTTGCTTATAAAAAATACTATTGAAATAGAATGTTTCTATAATTTATCATTGAGTATTTTGGCCATTGTATACTATGTTTCTGGATCCATCCCTAACGGTAGTCGTCCTATGGCTTTTCACACCCTTAGGTTCTTTAACCTATTATGTGATTGATTTTTTAGTAGTTATGAGATGTCTAATTTTTTTGCATGGGATTAAGTGATTGATGTTTGAATTAATGGTGATCTGGTCGGAATCATAATAGATTATCGTGATTTATATGGAATGTAAACTTTATAGATTCAACAAATTTACGATAATATCATGATGGATGTTATTTTGCCTAACTACACTAAGTTCTCTGTGTATCAACTTGACAACTATAGTAATCATAACACTCGAGTTCTTTTCCTTGAAACTAGTCATGTTGGCACTCTTGTGACACTTTGTAGTAACTTTTAGATACCAACAAAATATATTGGATAAAAAAATTTCAAACAAAATATGACAGAGAAAAGCAAATTATTATTGTACCATGATAATATTTGGCATATGTGTTTTTTTTGTTCAAATTGGCATATATATTTATGTGCTATATAATATATATTGTGCTCTATTCATATGCACACTTGGCCACTTCACATCATTTACCAAAATGTGTAGTAACTCTTTATCTAAAGAGGCCAAAGAAAAAAAGCTGGAAGATGACGAAACACCAAACGCCATTTTAAGAAAGGTATCTTATCCATGAGAGAGCTTGACTAAATTTGTGTGGTTCTCCCTCCACACAAGACCAAACATTCTTCTGCCCCTAACACTATACACCTTATGTGTGTTTTGGGCTCTTTCAACCTTAGATAAAAATAATTATCATTTTTTTTTAACTTTTTTATTTATCCGATCATATTCAATTCTAAAATTTAAAAATGGTATTTACTCAGGGACGAACCCAATTGAGAGGGATTGTAGGCCATGGCCTACACTTGGTTTTGGAAAATAAATAAATTTTAGTACTTAATACAATAAAAAAGAAATGAAATTGATTTATATTATTGATTATGACTACACTATAGTTTGATTTTTTTTAATGTGTAGGTTTGTTGTTAAAGTAGTCTTTTAATGTGACCCACACTATAGATGTAAACAAACCTGCCTCAACTATTCTCTCAAAAAAACAAAAAAACCTGCCTCAACTATAACATAGCTCAATAGGTCAAGAACTCAAAAGTTTGGACCCTTAAGCTAAGACATGGATCCGCCACCAACATTTTATAAATTTCACAAGTTCACATCATTTTTTTTTTTTGAAGGACCATACTTGACATCAATTGTTCTTTTTTGTCCAATTATAATTTGTCATATATGTTTTTGTTCTATTGGATTGCATACGTTTCATCCCGTTACTTTTTCAAAAAATTATTAAAGAAATATCATTGAATTATATAAATTATCGATAAAAGAAACTACTATAAATTACTTTTTCGTATCTTCTTACTTCTTAGCCTCTCCCAATCATCCGGTACCCGTGATTTGTGCAATGATGTCTATGGCTTTTGTATTTTGAGCTTTGACCTTCAAAATATATGTGATCTGACAAATGAGGAATTTTAAACTGGTTGTTTGCCAACATCACGGTTTTTGACTCTTCTTTTTCTTTTTTACTAAGGTTGGTGACTTCTTAAACAATGTAGTACATAGTTTAATTTCATGCATTTACATTAACGAGTCTCGGTTAACACTTTCTTACTTGTTTTATCTTTTCCATTTCTTTAGGATATTATGCAGTAAAAATTATGAGATTTTATGCAGTACACTTAAACGTGGAGTAGATGCATATGCAGCTTATGCTGAATCATGGGGTAAGAGAATGCAAGAGCATCACATCAGGGTTTTGTATGCGTGGCAAGCTAGTGTTGTGCAAGTGACGACATGTAAATGGTTAATCATCAGGGTATACACAAGACCAGAACACCGAGTCATCAAGATCTACCCCATGTGGTGACGTTGCTGTCGGAAAGAAGATTTCCACCATCCCAAATTTCACAATTGTTTCTCTTTTACAATTGCCTATTCAATATGTGAATATGTTTATTGGTTTACAATTGCCACATTGACATCTAAAATGTCAAGTAACCAGAACATGTTGAGTGTTTACTAAGGAGTTAACAATGTAAAAATTTAAAAATGTTAGGACCAAAAGCATCATATCAAAAATAAAGGAACTAAATTAAAATGAAGAGTAACTCTTTTTTACCATGTCATATCAAGGTGAGGTGGACTTCTATTGGCCAACTCACCACTTAACAGAAAAACACAATGCAAAGAAGAAAACAACATAGAACTAACAGAGCAAGTGAATATATATCCAAAAAGAAACAGATCAAGTGATCCATGAGCATAAGCACTGGCTATGCTTTCCTGTTGAACAAAAAATCAAGAAAAGCAGTGTGCCATGAGACAATGTTGTTACAACTTACAAGCTTTAGCCCAAATGAAAAACATTGTTACATTTAACCTAGGAACTGACTACAAGCTAAAGCTGACCAATAAATTTGCAGTATAAATTATAAATAGAAGAAACACATGCTTTAACAATAACAATAAATAATAATAATATACAGGGGAAAGAAGAACGAACTATGAATCTGAAAATCATTTCTTAGAACGTTTTTTGGGTCGCTTATCCTTGCCACCACTTGCACTACTTTCCCTTCCACGCTTTGTACTAGCTACAGTCTCTGCTGCTTTTTTTGGAGGTCTTCCAACATTCCTCTTCGAGTTGCTCTCAATATTTTTGTTCCTCTTATCTCCTGAACCTGACCCTCCTCCATCATTATACCTTGAAGCTCTTTCTTTCCCTTTCTCCCCTTTTCCATTATTCACCACTTTCTTCTGCTCTTTTGTATTAGTACCACCTCCACCACCACCCTTACTGCTTCCACTACTTCCTCCACCACCACCACTACCACTCCTCAGCACCTCCACCGATTCATTTTTCTTTATTCTATTCAAGAAACCAGCGGCACCGTTGTTCTTCTTCTTGTCTGACACCGCCTCTGATTTGTTCTTCAATTTTGGGGTTTCAACGGGTTTGTTTGCCGAGGACCCTGTTTTAGGAGTGGAGTTAGAGGGTGGTTTCTTATTGCTGGCGTTGCTGCTGAGGTTCTTGTTACTTCTTCTGCTTCTAGCTCCAGTGACAGGCTTTTCCTTGGCCTTAGGAGGCTCCTCTTCATCTGTCTCTGAATAACTTGGTTTTAAGGTTGGTTTCACATCAGAGGAAGGCCTTTCCTTCTTGTCATTGATGATGAGTTTGTGATCACCCTTTTGGCTAAAGGTGGTGGTAGAAGGTTTGACTGGGATTGAACTACGTTTGCGGCAAACTAATATAGGAGGTTTGTGCTTGGAGAGAGAGTCTGGTCTGGATAGTGGTGTGTTTGGAGGGAGTGAATCGCTCTTCTGGGTGATAGTGTTGGATTGTGCTTGGCCGAAGGTTTTCATCTCGTCAAGGATGAAGCGGAGCAGCTGCTGCGCAGCCCGCAATTCAGGTGAACCACGAGAGAAGAACACGGTGGCATTGCTGAAGAGAGTGACGAGGTCAAGGAAGAATGTGTTTGTCCCTGAGGAATAGTGACCCTCTTGGACCCTCAGTTGTATGGTTTCCAAGTCCACATGCCGTTTCACGGTATTTTTGTATCTGTCCAAATCCTGTTGTCACAACAGACAAAAGCAAATCTGTTTGCTAAATATTCATAATTCTATGACTGTAACTATTACGAAAAATAGTTGCTATCACACATTAATCATTTATTAAAATGTTCACCTCATAATATATGTTTTTACAAATAATAATATTCATAATAAAGAGTGAATATTATCTGACAAATAAAATAAAATGGCAAATGTTATAAAAGTTTTTCAAGATATTAAATTTCAGCGTGAGAGAATCTTTTTGATATCCTTAATGTTAAATTATCATGATTAAATTAGAAGAGTAAAAAAACATGTTCTGCGATGATGAAAATATACTACTACTATTATTTGGATACCTTTTGTGATTGATTTCAGGGACTCAATTACTTTGGATATATCCTATTTACCATGCCAAAAAAGGCACACATCTAAAACGTCGCTTTTGTAGTTTAAACGAGAATGGACGTGCAAAGGAACAAAAAAGGAATGAGCTCAAAAAAGATAGTCCCCATTTTTAATTCCACTATCGTTCTTTCTTTTTTTTTTTATGAAATTTGAGCATTAACCTAACGTTTCAATTTTTTTTAATGGAAAGTATTAAGTTTTTTTTTAGGGAATGTGGAAAATATTAAGTAAAATTAAAAATAGTGGTAATATAGTGGTTTTTTGTTTATGCATACTTTAATACCATTTTGGAAGTGAAAAATAGTGTAAAAACATTGAATGACAAGCCGTACATTTCCCAATTATTTAAATTCAAAAAATAACTTTTGCATAATTACACGTTATGGTTGCTCCACATAGCACAAGTCTCGCCTTACTAAATAGAGAAAGTTTAAAGTGGGTCCCATCCCCACATCCAAACTTATAAATAATTTCTTTATCTCATTTAAGTCTTTGTTTTTTCAAAAAACAAAAAAAAAAAAAGTCTATACACGACCAAACAAAAGGTGATATTTCACATTATTTTCGTTTCCATCTCTATCCTTCCAAACAACACATTCAATTTTCTATCTATACTCTTTTTTATTCTCCTTTCCCATTTCTCCCAATATCGAAAAAAGTGTTAAGTATGTTCTCCCCTTTCCAAATCTATCTATCTAAACAAAGGGTTAAACAAAAATTTGGTGCATATCCACCCGAAAATAATATATGCTCCCTGTCCCTTGATAATTGTCAAGTTTGAAGAAAAAAAGTTTCAAAAAGCGTGTGAATTTTGGATTTTAATGTAATTTTAGTTTCTATTCATTTAGCAAAATTGTGTTATATACATTTTTATTTATGAAATTTCTCTTTATTATGTGTGAAATAATAATTTAGTATGACAAATTTTACGGGACAAAAGGAGTAACAAATTTCCCGCGAAAAAAAAAGGAGCAACAAATATATTTTTTTGGACAATAAGTAACAACAAATAAATCTACTTTCAAAAGTAGTAGGCGTTCAACTTTAAAGACACAGTTGGATGATTACGACTTATGACCAAAAAACAAGTCACCACCTTATTAAAGGGTAGTACTGATTTTTTGCCTGGTTCGATAAGCATGTAACCATAAAATATTGGTCATTAAGTTTATTTTGGGTCTTTTTCGTAAAAAAAATAAAATTTGGATGTAATTTAAAAAAGATTATATTGGTTCTATTGTCAAAAATATATTATTTTGGATTTTTTGAAAAAAATATACTAATTTGGGCGTAGCCCAAGAATAAACTAGCTATTGGACTAAATATCAGCCTGAAATCATCTTTAGGCACGTTGCATGAAGATGCACCCAATCTGGGTTCAGAAGATGCACGTGTTCAGCTAAACTATAATTTTTCTCATTTTATTTCCCAAAATTAGGAAGAAAAAAAAATTAAACATTTTTCTTCCAAGAACAATAATGTAAATATGGATAACACTTGCAACACGCTCTATACTACGCAGTCAGCACACTTTTTTATTAATTGAAATTCATGAGTCTGATCAAATATTCAATCTCATTTAATTTTGATAAAACTCATGAATTTTAACCAATAAAAGACAATGTTTTTTGTACTAAAAAAGATAGTGTTGTTATACCGGAGAAAATATTAAAATCCCTTTATTAACACTCCTGCAATATATAGCTTTGTGTGTGTTTCAATTTCAAACCACTTTTTGATCAAATATCCACAAAAACATGTCTTTTTTAGTCGAAAATGAGAAGCCACCGCTAAATAAAAAGTATGCTTAAATTTTGTAAATTTTTTTATTATATCTTATTAATATGTTATTTTTATTATGATCTTATCAATATGTTAATTTCTAAAAATATCTTCCAAATATCAATGCGATGAGATCCGAATTAATGTCTTTGTGTAAAACACTTTTACGTGACAGTACAGTATCCATCAATTCAATTATACTCTTATTAATAATGCATTAAAAAATTTATATATTCTAATGTTATAATATAAAGTAATAATAAATATTAGAAAAATAGATTTCTTTTTTATGGTTTAGAAGAGGATATTTATTTATTTGCTCAAAAAAAAAAGAAGAGGATATTTATGAAGAAAAAAATTGGGAAGATATTTATGAACTTATTGACACATATACTATATATTATATAACAAAAAAAAATACTATATATTGTAAGATAAAAATAAAACTTTTTGAGATAGTTAAAGATTGCTAGTGATATCAACCGTTAACATATAGGACTACAAACAATAGGGAGCATTCAACAGAAACAAACACAAAACACGATATAAGACTATCAAATGTATACAACACTCGTTGGACCCATATAATCTTTTTTTGGACCCATGAAGTTGAGACAGATGCGGTATATTTTTAGAGAATAAACTTGCTCATTTTTGTAAAATAAAAAAATAAATTAAATACCTACAGATATTTATTTAAAATTTTATTTTTAATCCTTATAAAATAAAATTATATTAAATAATTTTATTTTATAACAATTAAAAACAAAATTTTGAATATTTATAAGAACAAAAAATATATTTTATCCAAAAAAATTGATAGTGTTCCCTTTTTGTTAAGCACTCATCATTTAAGATCGTATCCAATTCTCACTTGTAAATCTTTTTTATGACAAGTCACTTATAATTATTTATCGAGTTATATTTTACAATTTTTTATAATTTTAAATTCTAACAGTAACACAATTAATATAATAAAATGGTTAGCACACAGTGAATAGTAAAACTATAACTATAGTATTTTCTTTCAAATATTTGAAAGACTCTGAAATACCGATTTTATCCACACAAAAAGTATGCAATGAAAATTTAGAGTACCTGGTTTTTTTCAAGACGGCGCTCAAACAATGAAAATTTTTCATGTCTTTTGATCATCTCCAACACGCCAAACAACGGTTCTGATTTCACCACCTCATTCTCCGTCTTCACGTCTTCACCGGAAACCTCCTTCCTCCGCCGCTGCGTCCTCCTCGTCTTTGACAAACTCGATGAACTCTGCACCTCGCTGCTCTCCCTCGTTCCTCCCTCCTCCGACCGAGTCACCGACTCATCCTCCACCTTCCTTTCCTCACTCGGAGGCACCGACTCACACGTAACAGCTTTAGCCTCGTTGTTATCATAGCTTCCGTTATTCGATTCTTCCTCAACCGATTTTCTTTTCCTCCCGGTTTGATCCGGTTCATTCAAACCGGATTTAACTTGAACCGAACCGGAACTAGGACCTGGACCTGAACCTAATTTTACATCAACCTCACCGGTTTTCAATGCATCAAACCTCGAACCGGTTGAGTTTGACTCATTAACAGATTGATTATCCCGGTCCGATTCTTCACCCGTTGCTGGTAACAACTTATCAGTATTAGTTGTGCTTTCATCGAGCCGCCGAATATCCGGTACCGGTTCATCCATATCTACACCGGTTTTTTCATTCTCCGGCAACCGTTCGTCGCCGGAAACCGCCAGATCTGGTTCTGTTTCTTCTTTTTCCTCATTTTCTTTGGCTTTCTCGTCTTCCAATTTTTTCACCTGCAACTGCAACGACCTTGACAAAGAAATAAAAACTTCAAATTAGATCTAAAAAATAATAATAATGAACTAAAATAAAACATTCGAAATTTCTAGAGAGAGAAAACAATATATATTTAGAGAGAGAGAGAGATATATATACAGAATGGAGACGTCGCTGCGTTGGACATCACGACGGAGCTCAGCAACACGTTGTTTCCGGAGTTTATCAAGCCATGGAACGTGATCGGAATCTTCAGCGGTGGCGGCGGAGACGTCCCCGTTCTGTTGTGGCGGCGGGACGTCGTCTTTGAATCGGCGGTTTAGATCGTGAAATTTTTGTTCGCAGTGGTGTGCTGTGGCGAGGAGGGAAGTGCGGTTGGTACGTGACTGAACCTCCATGGCGATGGTGTCCCAGTCTTTGAAGCCATGGCGGTCGACGGCGGAGGCTAGTAAAAGCTCTTCCCACGTGCCCCAACCCTGTAGGTCTTGGTTTGGGTTTTTGTTTTGGTTTTGGTGGTTTTCCATATGAGAAAAATAAAAATAAAAAAGAGGATGATTTTTATTTAACCATAAACTGCTTCTCCTATATGTACCCTTTCTTGCTTGCCTCCTTTTCTCACACCTCTTCAAATCTAAATCCAATCTTTTTGGTTTATTTTATATATTTTTCAAAAAAATAAAAACGTAACATTAGGGTTTTTTAATTTATTGGGTTGGTTATTTAATTATATATATTAATTAAAATAAATCTAACATGTTGTAATTATTTGGTCGTGTTGAGTTTGGTTTGGGGAAAATCTTGAGAGTTCATGGGTGGAAGGGTTTTGAACTTTTGGTTGGGTTGGGTGGGAAGAGTGGTGTTTGTGTTTGAGGTGGGAAGTTGGTGTGATTTATGTGTTGTGAACTTGTTATATAGTAACAGTATGCACTTAACGTCTTCGCTGCTTTGTTACACGGACCTGATACTCGAGGCACATTACTTTGAAGTTTGAAGTCTTGAATACTCACGCGCAACTGAGTTAAGGGTTTTGATTTATCTTGTGAGATACGAACCGCAAAATTTTATTTGTAATTTCCCATATTTGTCCCTTAAGGTTTTATATCTAGATATTGGACTGGGTTCTTTTATTGGGTTTCTTTTGGTTTTTTGAGTCACAATGTTGCTCAGTGGCCCAATTGAGATATGTGGCAGAGGATGTAAAGTCATATGACAAAGTCCCAGTTGTAGCAGTATTGGTGCAAACTAAACAACATGTTATGAAAGATTTTTGAATAGTTTAATTGGTTTGAACTAATGATTAAAAAAAATTATGAATTAATGATTTATGGTTCAAGTTTTGATAAGAAGAAAAATGTTAACATAATAATTAATCTAATAACATTTGTAATTTTTTAAAGGAAAATGTTAATTTGTGCCCTCAAGGCACAAATTAATGATTCAAATATAGAAAAAAAACTTATTGGAATGTCTCCATTGCATTTAATATTTAACTTTTGAATCATTTAAATGCACAAAATTTTAGATAATGTTTCTTCTTTTAGGTTTCTTAACATGTGCCCTAAGGGCACAAGTTAACACTACCTTTTTTTAAAATAAAGTAAACAATATTTTGCCTGAAGTAAACAATGTTTAATCAGGTCTTTAAGTAAACAACACAACCTTCAACATTCAATTCAGAAGATCTCATGAAATATATTTTAGCGAGTTGAAATTCATAGTTCATTTTGTTTTGAGTTAGCGGCAGCTAATCCACCAAAACTTAGTTATTTAGATAGTAGTTCATTTAGATTGTACCTTATATAACTTTCAAATTATTTGGGTAAATAACCTCTAACTCTAATCTATCATATAATTGTTCATAAACATTGCTTCTAAATTTATTTTAACTTATCAAAATAATTTAGATAAGTTATTATACATACCCAAAAGAATAACAGTCGGGTAAATGAAAATATTGCACCACAACTTACTAGTATAGAAAGTGTTCTGGACCAGCAAAAAGGAGTTTTGACCCATTTACTTAGGCCCATTACTATTCCAAGCTCAAACACCACGTTTGGCAACATTACTTGCGACACACCCCTTCCTCGCGACGGGAGTGCACGGAGCGAGTGAGACCGGTTCAAACGAACCACAACGTCTCTCTGCACGTTTCCGCAATAAACTCTCCAGTGGTTACACTTCCCACAATTTCGTAACCGCCAGAGCCAGGTGTGCCATTACAATGGCTTTGCAGCCCTTCACCTCTATAAATAGGGGACTCTTAACAGTCCCCAAGGTAAAATCTAACTCTTCCTCTAAACCCTCACTCTCTGATCTCTACTTACTTGAGTGTCGGAGCACCTGCAGGTACGGGGG
>Ga0315914_1009744_pt1 | contig 12227 bp, 8 predicted proteins | sample MpolenodulesMG_FD_203920 | JGI IMG/M metagenome (GOLD analysis project Ga0315914, IMG submission 203920) | Medicago polymorpha root nodule microbial communities from Los Angeles, California, United States - elongated nodules | ecosystem: Host-associated > Plants > Roots > Nodule | place: USA... | reverse complement strand
AAAGACTTGCGGTGTAGCTTGAGGTTAGAACAAACACAAGAAATAACCATACTCCAACTACTACTCTTGCTGAGTTGCTGTTTATTTTCTCCTCTGATACACATCAAAATCAAATATCATGTTGCTTTTAATTAGTTTGCAAAAGAAGGAATTGCCAAATGATGAAGCAGTATTTATTAAATTTAGCAAACAACAACAACCAAGCCTTATCCCACTAAGTGGGGTCGGCTATATGGATACCAAATTTGGATCCAACTCATTGACCTCTAAATCCTTTTTAATGGTTTCTCTAACAGTTTTCCTAGGTCTTCCTCTACTTCTTTTAACTTGACTCTCCTCCATTTGATCTACTCTTCTTACCACGGCATCTACGAGTCTTCTCTCTACATGCCCAAACCATCTAAGCCTATTTTCTACCAACTTTTCTACTATAGGTGCTACCCCCACTCTCTCTCTCTAATGGTGTCATTCCTAATCCTATCATGTCTAGTCTTACCACTCATCCAGCGCAACATCCTCATCTCTGCTACACTACTTGATTCTCGTGTTGACTCTTAACCGCCCAACACTCCGTACCATACAACAACGCTGGTCTGACTGCTGTCCGATAGAACTTTCCTTTCAACTTAAGTGGTACTTCCTTATCGCACATGAACACGAGATACCAGAAGAAAAGCCTACCAGTTCGTATATAGCACTCATGACTTTGGAACAAAACAAAATTTGTCGATAGCCAATCCAGCACTTTGGGCAGTAGGGTCATAAAATGCTGACCTGCATATTAAAAAATAAAGTAACATTTCTCATGAGAAGAACTCATGAAATGTCAACAACTGTGTCCAAGAAGAAAATGAGTAAACCTGAAGATTGAATAGCTGAGGAAAGAGCTCGGCAAGCCGCTATTGATAAATTGCCACTCTCCATATACTCGGAGGTAAAAAGTTTCTCCAAGACGGGCCAGAAAACCCGTAGCAGTAAAAGTATCAAGTCATCTGCAGCAGGTTCATTTGCCACATATATTGAAAGATGACTGAATACAGTTCCTATTCTGAATTTAAAGGATTGTCAATGACAGAAGGGTCAGAAAAAGTGATCATGACAAATTTATACTGTCAAATATGGAATACATAAAGAAGAAATAAGAATGATAACAATTGATAGAAAAAACTTAAGGAATTCAATCCTACAAGAAACAGTCCATTCTATGAGCAAAATAGAGTATGAACAAGAGTTGTGTTAGCCTCTTATTGATATAGAGTCTATAAAAAAGGTGTCGTTGTACGTAATATTGTTGCTTTTGCTGGAAGTTCAGGAACATACATTTATGGAAGTGTTTCCTCTATTGATTGAATCAAAATTGTCATAACACATTCTATTCTTTCAAGAGCCAGTTGACAATATAAAACAAAGAGGAATGGCACATCACCCATTTTTTAAATCTTGACCTGCAAACCGGATAAGCAAGTTACAACGATATTTTATATCTTTTTTATTTTATTTTGTATTATTAATTATCACCCTTGGCGTTGCCAATGACCGTCCCAATTGCAACCTCTCTTGGCCGCTGTCTCTAGCAAGTGCTCTGTTGCCAACATATTAATTTTGATTTTGATTTTGGCTTCTCGCTGATGCATGTTGTTAAAAGTCATAAATAATTAACCTCTAAGATAATGGGGTTGGTGAAACATCCTGACGAATCAGTAATCTGAATCGAAGTAGTAATTAGTAGAAGGATATAATTCGTGCTAATTTTCTCACCGAGGAAGTTCAATTTGAAGACAGGTTGTTCGCATGGCTGATTCATATTGCAAACTTCCAATTTGTTGTCTTGGGAAACAAAATAGATGTTTGACAGTGGGGGAGTAGCAGAGTCACAATTTCTGAGAAGAAAGCAAAGGCATGGTGTCTTTTGACATGCATTAACCAAGAGATCTAGCGATACAGTCGAAAAATACACAAACATCGATACAGTTTGGGAGAATTTGAGAAGATGAACCGGAGGATGAGAAGTCCAATCCAATTAATAATATAAAATAAAATAAAAATATATAAAATCTCCTTGTAACTTGCTTATCTGGTTTGTAGCTTAAGATTTAAAAAATGGGTGATGTGGCATTTATTGATTGGAGTGAGTTAGAGGGTGTGACCCTAGCATTCCTCATAGAACAAATATTCAATGGACTGAGATATAGAAAAAGTGAAGTCCAGAAACAGCTGAAATGAAGATAAAAGTTACAAATTGATAGAAAAACTTGACAGATAACTCGTAATTTCATGAATTCGATATTTTGAAAATTCAAAATACAAATTCCACATCAGAAACTATCTTGGAAGTCCAAATCAGTGTTATATAAAAAATGCAATGAACAAGGGAAAAACCCAAGATCAAAATGTCCTATACTAAAGTAAACTTAATTGGTTTGAGTTAACATAACAGCCTGCACAAAGTATATAAATATTCACCAGGATACCTGTGCAATCCTCTAGAGGCAGCATTCAAAATTTGGGTATAAGAAGCAGGATTCTGTTTAAGAGAGCCGTTGTTTTCTGGATCAACCTGAAAAAGCATAGGATGAGATCACCCAATTCAAAGAGCACGTTAAATTTAAAATGTTCTAAAACAATTGCACTCGGAAATATATAATATGGCAAAAATATATATATATATATATATATATATATATATATGTATATATATGTTACAGTGCAAGACCAATTTGTTGCCCCCCACAGGAGCCAGGAATAGCTACAATTTATTAAGTCGTGCAACGAACATTCTGGATAATCCAAATGTTCAGCCGCAACAAACATCACAATTTTCCTGCTTGGACTTGCTTTGACATCAATAAATCTACTTTTTAAAATGCATGGCAAAAGAAAATTGATTTTATATGACCTCAGAAACAGAAAATCTTCTATTACAAGGAAGCAATAAAACGATGCTTCTCCTAGGAAGCCAAAGTATAAACAAAAACAAAATTTTGTTCTTTATAAGTGTTTTTTATAGAAGCACTTTTAAAAAATATTATTCTTTTTTTATATAGAGACTAAAGCAATTCTTACAAAAGCAGAAAATGCATAGTAAGGATAAATACATACTTGGAACGCGTGTGAAGAAATGGGTGCTACTCTCTAGAAATAGCTTACATACTAGTACTAGAAATTGAGAAAAGAAAGACAATCTAGTTTCGGAAACAGGAAACAGATGAACTCACAATCATCATATAATAACAAATGAAACAAGAAAGCAAGTCAAGAATCTATCCTTATCGATTAGCACCTCCAGCATTCTACATATCTAGCGAGGAAAATATTATTTAGAGAACATAATTTATAATAGTCAGTTAGCTAGTAACTTTTACACACTAAATTATAAGAATTCTTATCTTCACATAAAATTAACATACAGTGAGTTTTGATTTCATTCTCCAAGAAAACATTTAAAACCAACTACAGGTTAATCATGCAGACCGCTGATAAAATGCAACTGAAACAACCAGAAACCATCAAATATTGAAAAACATAGGCAGTGTACAGAATGGGAAAAAGAAGGCTCACAAGTTTCCCAATAGCATCATAGCTAGACGAGAGCAATTTAGCCAATAAGTTGCTCTTCAATTCTAGATTGGGAACAGAACCAAGGACCAGACTTATTGCGTGCATAACTTCTTCCTCGTCTTCCAAAGATAAATGCCACTTCTCTAACCCCTACAAGAAAAAGGCATGAGTGCATGACTAATTGAGAAAGATATAATATACTGATTTGGAAAATAGAGAATGAATATTCAGTAAAAGCAAATCATAAGTTTGCATTTAACTTAACATGCTGAGCATTTTTGGAACTGGACACTAAATTATAAGAATTCTTATCTTCACAAGTATCAAACATGTAGAGAAAGAAATAATATCAACAGAAAATCAAACACACAATGTATTGCACAACTACATACATACTATTATCATTCAGAAATGTACTCTGTTGTAAGCGCAGAGAGTAACTACCTCTCCTATCCACATTAAGATTTCCAAATGTGAAGGTTCATAAATTACTACAGGAGCATCTTCACAGACTTTGCGCAGAGCAGACGCACAAGCATTTGAAGAAAGAGGTTCAGAAATCCCAATAGCAAGGAATAATCTGAAAGAAAAAATGTTATGGCCCAACATGAGACGTGGCTTTCAGAAACTGGTCCATCAGCAATAAGCAAATTAAGCTCAACACATTTATCTTTAGGTTTAATTGAACAAATATTAAATACAACATGGAATGTCTACCAGACATAAATGATCGTAAGGTAGTTAAAAATAATAAAAATGAGATAAGAGACCAGTGGATTCACCAGTCGTGAATACCACAGGAAAATGGATTCTTCAAGTACTCACAGCAAGGGTCTAAAATTTTCCTTAAAGGCAGATATCCACTTGGAATAAGAACCGATAGTATCCGCTAGAGATCTGTATACCTAAAACAAAAATACACTTTTAAATGTCAAGAAAGTAGAACAAACTGTTTAGAAGCAAATGCTGCCAATGGGGGATATGAGAGAAAGAACATATATTACTCACAATGCAAATGAAACCCTTTAAGCCATCAGAAGGCTTACTCGATAACATTGTCACCAACTGCATGACTGCAGAGAAATCGAAACGTTGGCCATCCTGTATGATTACATCGGCAGCCTGGAGGAAAGCAAGTGTTACCAGAAATAAAGTGGGTATAGAAAAAGTAGTCAACAATTTAAATTAAAAGTTACAGCAATGCATTAGCTTTTCAGTAAGCAATAGTGACAGAGTGGACAGTCCACTACTGCTGAGGTATATGCATAACTCTTGACTAGCAGCAATGAAAAAACATCATGCGAAGTTAGGAACAAAAATACAAATCAAACATGCATTGAAATAAATTTCCTCACTAAAAATGTACAAATGGAAATAGTGATCCCCAGTGAACATTTTTTATTACAGAAAATCAACACAACCATACTTTAAAATGAAATATTTAAAGGTTGCATCCATCAATATAAAGTGAAACAAATCCACTCTTAGAAGTATGGGCACACTATAGATGTGCAAAAGAATCATTCAACACAGTAACAAACCAGTTGGGGTTGGCTACATGGACCATATGACACCATAATATCCTATCAAAATTCATGTCTAAGAACAAAAATATATATTTTTCTTAATGTTTGGCCTACAGCCTTTTTCTTGGTCTTCCCTTACCTCTAACTATTTGAATGCCCCGTCAAATAAGTATTCAGTTAACAAATACGGGCAACATAACCTTCTTTCTTCTGCAAAGTATTTTCCAGTATCTCTCTAGGAACCCTACTATACGCCTTTTCCAAATTGTTGTAAGCCATATGCATGTTTTTTAATTCTTCCTATATCTGTCCATCAAATTATGTTTTTCATTATCAACCTCCTTGAAATAAAACTAAATTGATTTTATATACTGTGTGCCCTTGTCCTAATATTTGCTCAGTTACCCTCTCTTATATGATGCCTAATGAGCTTAGTCCTGTTATAACCTGTACAATTTTGCATGTCACCATTGTTCTTATAGATCCATTCACACGACATAAATTCAGAATTTATAATTTACCATGAAGGTGCTCTTTAAATATAATTTAAAATCTACAGAATATTTTGTGGCCACTCATTTACAAGTTCATTAATTATAAAAAAGACAACAACTTGAAGCAAGGATAAGGCTAAAGAAACACCCAAAAGGCCTTTAAATGTAATGAAATTAAGCATAACATTGCCAAGCCCTAATTGAACATTTAACAGTTAATCATTTGATATGGATGAACTGTTGATTTTGATGGATTCCTCAAGTATTCTCTATTCCAATTCCATTTTGCTTTTGATTTGCACGAAATACTTTCTACCTGATTAATGTTAGATCTCCAACTTTCAGGTTTAGACTTTAATGTAGCATGCATGCCAATGTTTGTTTCAACAAATAAATATTATCACCCGTCCCTTTGTATCATGGCAAGTGTTAGCCTAAATGCTGCAATTAACAGGCTAATAAAGTATCCCATGAAAGAGGCAAATGGTACTCACAGAATTAAGAGCAAATAACTTGCTTTCCATTTCTTTCCAAGGGAGTGATAGATTCGAAGATGCGGACCCGCCTATAAAGATCTGCAAATACACCCATAATACTGAAATTGTGAATTGAGATTTCACTGACAAAATTGACACTACACAGAGATTTATGCTCATTACTGTTTGACATTCGATAAGAATGATTGATATATGTGAAAGCATACTATTGGGTCAGATTTTCGTTGTAAGCAAGACTAAAAAATTTCAAATTAAACTATGTGAACGATTTAGATCAAATCACCATTTTACCTAGCAATTATCAATAGTATATCCATTTATAATAACACAACAGGATCAAACAGACTAACAATTAGTGATTACCACGGTTATAACAGATACCAAAGTAGCTATAATACCATAATAAAAGGGGTAAAACATAAACCAAAGCCCGGGAAATTAAGTCAGAAAAGAAAAGAAAAAATACGAAACTTTACAAAAGCACCTTCTGCGTAAATATCATAGATCCTAACAGGTGACATATATCCACCAAAAGTTCTACTAGGTTCATTCTGAAATGTACGAGGCCATCAGGCAAATCGATCACTCTTCCTTCATCATTGTATGTAGAATCATCCACCTGTTAACCATCAGGAGGTTAAAAAGTTACTATGAAAAATTTCAACAAGAATCGACACAATAAAAAAGAAAATTAACCACCAGAGCTGTGCACATGAAGGAAAAAAATGCTGAGTAAGTTACAAACAAAAATGAATTCCATGCTAAACATTTGTTTTAAAAGTAGTTGGTAGACATTTTCAATGGGACAAATAATAGATCAGAAACCCATTTAACTTCAGCTGACCAACTTTTTAATAGTACATTATATGATATGTCCAGGCCAATACAGTCTTCATTCGTGCAACTAACATTCAACAACCGTAATTCTGAAAATTCACGTGCAACAAGTCCAAAATAATATCTAATATTCATCAAATCTCGGTTACTAAATAGAACAAACTAAAAGTAGTTTGGAAAATTTTCATTCACTATTTAATTAAAGAATAAACCATTTTAAAGATTGCTTTGAAAGCAGATTTTCTCATCAGCACCAACTCATGTTCAATGGGAATAACAACTCATGTAGAATGTCATACTTTAGATCCTTTTAGACAATATAACTGATGTGGATGGGTACAAAAAATAATAAATCACCACAAAAAAGGAAAGAACATTTACAGACATTGATGCCTATACTGCAAAATGCAAATAGATTAACAATTAACCTGAGAACGTAATAACAGTGAATCAAGTAATGCTGAGAACACGGGTGTAAAAATGGCTTCTGTGTGTTTTCTTTTTGCACCATCTACATCAATAGCAAGTATATAGCTTGCAAGAGTGGACCTGTGACAATATATTGTGCTTATGATGAGCGTGTACAAAGGCTTTGTCTAAAATAGAAAATAGAGAACAATTAAAAGTTGAAAAACAGAGAAGCGCAAGAGTTCGGCAAGGCCTACAAATCTCTCTGCATACTACTAGTACTCAGCCAGACATCAAAACTGTAACATCTCCTCACACATACATACATTACTGTAATTACAATAATATTCACTCAACCGAGTTGGCTTCATGCACAGATAAGCACCAACGTGGTTGAGACAACCATATGATTTAGCGTGTGAATACTGAAGAATTCAAAAAACAACTGATTATGGATAAATTGTGTGTCTAGACAGTCCAAACAAGGCCTCCATATGTGTTTCCTATAGGTTGTGAAGGCTCGTCTGTCAGATGCCCCCAACTAACAGGGCCCACTTTAGGCTGATTGCTTGTTAGAAATAGAATAAGGGTAGGAAGTTGATAGGCATTCAGTTGTTTTATGTTGGATTAGGTGGGGAGACTATGCTCTCTAATTCCTAGAGGTAAGGTTTGTTATTAGCAGTTAATTATTTTAATTACAGAAGTTTGTAAATTGCCTCTGTTCTGTAACTGTCTCTTCTGGAGGTTATCCACAGAGGGTGTTTAAATAATATTCCCAGTATTATTTTATCCGTTACTCTCTCAAACATCAATTTTCTACCATTGTCATGCTACATGCAGTGAATTAGAGTCACATGCTGTACTTGCAAAAGTACAATAAGAGAATCTAGGGTTTAGACTGTTTATGAGATGCCTTGAGAATGATCCCAAGGGTGGTATTTATAGCCTTAGATGGGCTTCTGTTTCCATGACTTAGGCCCCAAGTAACTTGGGCCTTAAGTCGGTTTTAAGGGTTTATAGATGTTTCTAGAAGCATTAGAGGCGGCGCCCATGGGAGGGTGCACCCTAGGGCACTTAGGCCCTACTGGAGGGCGTCGGGCCCTTTTTGGAGGGTCACCGATCCTTAGAAGTATATTTGGCGGTCCACATGTCATTGGTCTAGCAATTCTGAGCCTCTTATCACAACCTCCTCAAGCATGTCTTGAAGTATTGAAAATGGTTGACTATCCCTGGGTCAGGGGACTGCTAGAAAACACGGATTAGTGCATCAATTAATGCACTACAATACTCTTTTTGATGTAGGAAGACCAACATATGGAACATTCCCAAGCTTTCTGTTTAGGAGATTTGACTGACATTGCCTCGGAAACCAAAATTTCACATAGAACAAAACTTTTGAGTGGCAACCAGATCAATTTCCATGCGATAAAAAAGGACAAGAAACTTATGTCGGTTAAAATAGCAGAGTTATAGGCCGGCTGAATCAGAGGGAACATTCTGAGAGAAATAAAAAATATTGGAAATGGTCTCTCCAATTATAATTAATTGAATTGATATTACCAGAAACAAATAAGAGTAACAGTTGGAGTACGGCAAAAAGGAATGGGCAAGTCTGAATATGCAATGAATCATCCGAAGAACACCAAAACCGTGGAACCCCAGGAATAGCCATCAGACATTATATATGAATGTCACCCAAAAGTTGATTGTCGGTGAAAATTCGCCAGAAAGTGTTGTGGTAGGAAGGGATTGCCAGATTAATGCCCAGTGCGGAAGGATTTCCCCTAGGCAGAGGAGGCAGTGGATTTAGGATTTTGTTGGAAGAGAAAAAAAGAAGTCTGCATATTATCAACTCAAGAATTTCAAAAACAATCGGATTAGGGATAGATTGTGAGTCTGGACAGTCTATTACACTGAGTCAATCCTAATTATACAGATCTATAATCCTAAAATAGTCCATAAGATTGCACCTAATCAATTCTACCATATGTAAGATATAAGATGTTCTGACAGGAACATAACCAGAGAACTTATATTTTTATATCATAACTCAATAATCAATTCGCAACATGAATAATAATCACATGTTCCACATACTTAAGAGAATAACTGATTTCCGGTAAGTTTGTAACTCTAGCAAACAGAGAGAGAAACAAAAAGGAGAGCTGGTTGAAAAAGATAAAGCAACACAAGGATATCGCATGCATACAAATGAACAATATTCACAAGAGTATAGATCTGTAAGCTAAAACAAATTGTGAAGTCTTACTAAAACTGCATTACCAAAACTGTAGTGTTGAGTCTGCAATCTCCCAATCTTCACTTGGAAATGCCACACAGCTGCTAGCATATTCAACAGTTTAATTTAAACTGACCAAATCTATAATAATATGTTTTATGCGAGCAAGCTGATTAGACTGACACAATATGAGAGAGTTGAGAAAGTTCCTTCTCAAATATGTATGTCTGTGCAGGTTTCTAAATTGCAAATCTTTATTCATCTCAATTATTAATCAAACATTATCCTTTTAATATATATATATATAATTTAATGCGACAACATCTTAGGTCCACAAACTACAGCATGAATAGTTCAAATTCGATCATTATGTTGAATGGAACATCGTCTAATAAATCTCTGAAATCCTCGAATCCATGCAATGAAAAAATAAACAGAAAAGACCACAGCTATGAAAAAATTCCGATAGATTGTTGAGATATCACCTCAAGAGTGCATCTGTCACTGCAAGGGCTTCTGCACTTGCTTCTACAATTAGAGATGGAGCCTGGCACAGATTCGACCAGTGTTACAAGTTAAGTGAGAAACATATGGCTTGCTCACATGGAAATGAAAATGCAAATAAATGATAGTGACGACAAATAATTGAGTAATTCGCAAACATCAAATAACATGTAAGATGAAATAAACAATAGTCACCCCATAAGTATGAATTTATATTAAGGGTCATGCTAACAAGTGGGCACTTGTTAAGGAAACAAACAAAAAGAAATAAAAGAACATTTTTACAAGGAAAAGATCAATTCTTAAAATTTCAAGGTATTGAATGCACTACTTCCAAGATTAAATTTCTACATTTAGTTTCTTAACAAATACCCTAAGGACTCTTGTTAGCATTTCCCTCATATTAATTAATCATACAACAAACAAAAAGGTATCCATAAAAAGGACTTTCAAAGTCCTAGGGAACACAAATATACACTCAATACTTACAGCTTGCCCAATTTCTGATAACAAGCATGCAAGGCCACCAATTACTTTCATGTCTCCCCTATTAAGAGCTGGAAAAAGAAGTACCTCCTTCAGATAATGTACTCTGCATAACAAAATTTGGGGCACTCCCTATAGAAAACCCAAATCAAAATCAATACATAACCTATTCTCAGTGACAGAGCATAGAAAAGTACAATGTGTGAAAAGACGCTATTTTTAACTAGTAAACTGCCTAGAAATCCATCCCGTATTTACCTAGAAAATAAAATATTAGACAATATATAGAAAAGTTATAGTTTCATTTGCAGTTAAACCAACTAGTAAAAATCCATTTCTTATATAGTTCGTTTTCACATATGACAATATAGTTAGTTACATATGACAAACTTAAGAACCTGCCAAAATTATACAACCTAGTGTATAATAACTTCGTCTTGAAGACAATAGAGTATGAGAAAGTACATACATCAAGCACATAATAAAATAACTTTCTTAAACTCTTAAACAATTACATACACATTCAATTAAGCTAAACAGATCAAGACACAAGATTTAAATGGCATTTCATCAGAGTGGACAACCATACCTCGTGTTTAGTCACAAGTTCAACAAGAACTTCAATGGCAAGATCAAATGATGTAGAATCCTACACAAAGAAAGTGAATATAAATTAAATTTTAGTAGTCATCGATACTCCAGCTTTAAGAAACAAGTATATGAGAACTGGATTACCTGCAATGAGTTAAATACAAAATTAAGAAGTGGGTGAGCTGCCAATGTTCCTGGAGAAATTTCGGAGAAGCAACCAGCTCTAACCTAAACACAAGAAGGCCATGCAAGAATAAAATCAAAAATACAGAAGTTTTTCAAAGAAGCTCGGGATAGATGAATATTCATGTTATATACAAAAGAGGAGAACCAAGCAGAGGATGTCTTGCCCAGAAAACAATCAGGCTTAACAACAACCCACTAAGTGGGGTCAGCTACATGGATCAAATTACGCAGGCATAAACTAATATAAAAATAATACAACTCTAAAAGTATGCACCATGGTGAAATTGCCCAAAAACAAATGAGTCATCGATAGAACGTCATACCCAGCTCAACAAGCAGCGCAGAACTTTTCTGTTCCTTTCATTATGTTGTACTGCACCATCAAAATTTATTTCAGATTGCCGCAGCAGGAACTCGAGAACCATAGGTGTGTGAGAGAGAAGCTGTAAAACAAAAGTGTGTGTGGATATTCAGGGTTAGAGAAAGGAAGTACCAAAACGCGTCACTTAGAGGAGCATATCAAAAGCAAAAGTTTCAAAACCTCTTGGGTATAGTGGCTTATGTGTAACGAATTAATTTTAGAATCAATACGTTGGTTGTCAACAACTTCCTCCGGCAGCACAGTGAGCATCTCCAGGACAGCAATATTGCCATTCTCTTCACTCTGCAGATTCCGGAGACTGTAAAAAAGCTGCTCAATTGGGTTTCCATGTGCAACAACTTGGAGTACGAGTGCAGAGAGTGCAAGACAGATTTGTGTTAAAAGCTGTCACAACAATAACAAAGAGGCGATTTAAACCAAATTGTTTTAGACATGTATCCATCTTTAAGACAACTAAAAATGCCTCTACATTCCTGAAGAGGCATAAAATAATGAAAGAAAGAAAAACAATGCACCTGT
>Ga0315914_1009742_pt1 | contig 12228 bp, 3 predicted proteins | sample MpolenodulesMG_FD_203920 | JGI IMG/M metagenome (GOLD analysis project Ga0315914, IMG submission 203920) | Medicago polymorpha root nodule microbial communities from Los Angeles, California, United States - elongated nodules | ecosystem: Host-associated > Plants > Roots > Nodule | place: USA... | reverse complement strand
TAATCTTTGAAATTATATAGAATTATAAATATTGTTAGTGTTTGAATTTGATCGATATTTTTGAGGGGGCCACTTCTATGTACAATTCAAAGTTGTTTTTTGTTTGTGTGTCTCACTTTATAAATACTTTAGAAAATTTTGAGTAAAAGTTTTCTAAGTACACGTACAACATTTTCTTCTCTTATCAAATCAATTTTAGTCATACTATGGTAACACGTATGTCAAAAACATTGATGTCACGTCTACAAGTAAACATTAAGAGACACAACATCAAATCAATTGTGGCCATGTTATGGTTATCTATGAAGTATGAACTTCGTCATGGACACCTGACACAACACTAACATTGACACGTTGACACCGTTAATGTAAAAAAACAAAGGACACCAACACCGTTATCTATATATTAATTTATTTATCTAAATTGAGACGCAAAATACATGCATAAGCATCTAATTAACATGAGCAATTTATTTCATTAAAAAAGTTTAATAACAAGATACAGAAGTATTTGACCTTTATTTTATCTACTATCAAAAAATTTAAAACCTTTGTGATCAACTTTAATGTCTATAACCCTTCGTTGATAAAAATTTCTCATACATCTTTAGCCCTTAAATCTACTATGTGTGGAAATAGAGAAAACAAATTCATACATTTTTTAGAGTTGTCTGACACACCTCATATAAGTGTTAAATAAGTGTCAGACACCGATCTTAGGAGTGTCAAAGTAAAGAAGAAAATAACTTATATAGGACACTCGTCCGACACGTGTCGTACGAGTGTCGGACACCGCGACATGCCTAATCTTATAGAAGTCCGCGCTTCATTGATGGTTACACAATATATTTTTTTAAAGGACTTCTATGTACAATCCAAATTTCATTTTTGTTCATGTGTGTCACTTAATTTATAGATACTTTTTAGGAAGCAAATTTGTGAGTGTCACAACGGTAAGAGATCCTTTCTATTTTGTAATCTAAACTATTATCTTTTTTGTACACATGCAGTTCCAATTATTAATAAAAAATTGAATGGTGAAGATGGACATCATACCTCCTCTGGTGGAAACTTCACAGAAGAAGATACAAGTACGTGTTACAACACTTTCTTCACTTATCAAATTAATTTCAAGAATATTATGATAATACATATTATAAGAACGGCTACTCGTTGTTGTTGATGATTTATTTCTGTTTTGTATATCTTATATATATAAATTGTAAAAAATAAATATTAATTCAATTAATATCAGTATCAGTGAAAACATGTATCATGCATAATAGTTATTTTAAAATATATATCAACGATAACTTATCGAGTGTTTGATAATTTTTTCAATTTTCATTTTTGTAACAACTTGACTCGTATTTAAAACTTGTTTTAAAATTTATATCAATGACAATTAGTCACATGTACAATATTTAAATTACTGATTTATTGTGATCTTTAAAATTATGGAGAATTAAAAAAAAATGTTAATGTTAAAATTTGATCGATAATTTTTAGGGGACAAAAATATATAATATAAACTAATCTTCTATGTACAATTCAAAGTTCTTTTTGTATTTTAAAAAATAATTCAAAGTTGTTTTTGTTTGTTTTCTCACTTTATAGATGCTTTAGAAGAAAATTTTGAGAGTGTCACAACTAGAAGAGATTTTGTCCCATAAATTTTTCCCCCTGTAATCTTAATTATTGTTTTTTTTGTACCACATATAATTTTAATTATTAAAAAACAAATTGAATGGTGCAGATGGGCATCAGACCTCCTTCAATGGAAACTTCACGAAAGAGGATCCAAGTACGTGTAACAACACTTTTTTCTCTTATCAAATCAATTTTAGTCACAATATGGTATCACACGTGTCAGAAACTTTGATGTCATGTCTACATGTAAACATTAGGGGATACAATATCAAATCAATTGCGGCCATGTTATGGTTACCTATGATACGAACTCTGACATGGACACTTTACACAGACACGTTGACACCGCTAATGTAAAAAGTATAGGACACTGATATGCTACGTGTATATTAATCTATTTATCTGAATTGAGAAGTAAAATACATGCATATGCATCTAACTCGAGCAATTTAATTCATTAAAAAAGTTCTATAACAAGATACAACAATATTTGACCTTTAATTCTTTATCTACTAGCAAAAAAATTAAAAAAGTTGTAATCAACTTTGATGTCTATAACCCTCGTTGATCAACATTTCTCACACATCTTTAACTGTATAATCTATTGCGTGTGGAAGCATAGAATAAAATTCAGACATTTGTTTGAGTTGTCCTACAAACCTCCTATGTAAGTGTCAGACACCGAACCTAAGAGTGTTGAAGTAAGAAAGAAAGAACTTATTTAGGATACATGTCCAACACGTGTCGTACAAGTGTCATAAGAGTGTGGGTACCGAACCTAGAAATGTATGTGCTTCATAGATGGTTACACAATTTTTTAAATTCTAGATCGATATTTTTTAAGGGACCTCTTATATGTACAATTCAAATTTCTTTTTTATTTGTGTGTGACACTTAATTTATAGATACTTTATAGGAAGAAAATTTGGGAGTGTCACAACGGTAAGTGATCCTCACCAATAAAGAATTTCTATAGTGTAATCAAAACTACTGTCTTTTTTGAATCACATGCAGTTTCAATTATTAATGAAAAATTGAATGCTGGAGATGGACATCATACCTCCCCAGGTAGAAACTTCACAGAAGAGGAGGATCCAAGTACGTGTTACAACACTTTCTTCTCTTATCAAATTAATTTCAATCATATTATGGTAACACATATTTCATGCATGGGTACCCGTTGTTATGGATGATTTATTTCAGTTTTGTATATTTTATCTTATATACATAAATTGTAAAAACTAAAGAGTAATTCAATGAATATCAGTATAAGTGAAAACATGTATCATGCGTAATAGTTATTTTAAAATATGTATAAACGATAACTTATCCCGAGTATGATAATTTTTCAATTTTTTTCTGTAACAACTTGTCTCATATTTAACACTTGTTTTAAAATTTATATCAATGATAATTTATCACATGTACAATATTTAATTTACAGATTTATAATGATCATTAAAATTATAGAGAATTATAAAATTGATAGTATTGGAATTTGATCGTTATTTTTTAGGGGACAAAATTCTATAATATAAACTAATCTTCTATGTACAATTCAAAGTTCTTCTTCCATTTGAAAAAAAAAATCAAAGTTGTTTTTTGTTTTTTTTGTCAATTTATAGATACTTTAGAAGAAATTTTTGGGAATGTCACAACTAGAAGATATTTTCTCCCATAAAAGTTTTCGCCGGTATAATCTCAATTATTGTTTGTTTTGTACGACATGTAGTTTCAATTATTAACAAAAAAAATTAATGATGCAGATGGGCGTCAGACCTCCTCCAATGGAAACTTCACGAAAGAGGATCCAAGTACGAGTTAGTATACTTTCTTCTCTTATCAAATCAATTTTAGTCACAATATGGCAACACATATGTCAGAAACTTTCATTTCGCGTCTACATGTAAAATTAGGGGATACAACATCATATCAATTGCGGTCATGTTATGGTTACCTATGAAGTACGAACTCTGACATGGACACTTTACACAGACACGTTGACAACGCTAATATAAAACATAGGACACCGAGACTGCTACGTATATATTAATTTATTTATCTAAATTGAGAAGCAAAATACATACATATGCATCTAATTTGAGCAATTTATTTCATTAAAAAAAAGTTCTATAACAAGATACAACAATATTTGACCTTTATTTATTTATCTACTATCAAAAAATTTAAAAATGGTGCAATCAACTTTGATGTCAATAAACCCCTCGTTTAACAACATTTACTCACACATCTTTAACTCTTGAATCTACTGTGTGTGGAAGTAGAGAAAAAAATTCAGACATTTGTTTGAGTTGTCCGACAAACCTCATACATGTGTCAGACACCAAACCTATGACTGTCAGAGTAAAGAAGAAAATAACTCATTTAGGACACTTATTTGACATGTATCGTAAAAAGTATCATAGGGTGTCAGATACCGAGCTTAGAAGTGTATGTGCTTCATAGAAAGTTACACATTTTTTTAAAACCTTGATCGATATTTTCTAGGGACCTTTTCTATGTACAATTCAAATTTCTTTTTTGTTTGTGTGAGTCACCTAATTTATAGATACTTTATAGGAAGAAAATTTGGGATGGTCACGATAAGAGATCCTCTCTAGTTAAAAAATTTCTATAGTGTAATCTAAACTAATATCTTTTTTGTACCACATGTAGTTTCAATTATTAATGAAATATTGAATCGTGGAGATGAGCATCATACCTCCTCCAGTGGAAACATTACGGAAGACAATCCAAGTATGTGTTACAACATTTTCTTCTTTTATCAAATTAATTTCAATCATATTATGGTAACACCTATTTCAAGCACGAATACCCGATGTTGTGGATGATTTATTTCAATTTTGTGTATCTTATCTTATTTAAATAAATTGTAAAATATAAATATTAATTCAATGAATATCAGTATCAGTGAAAACATGTATCATGGATAATACTTATTTTAAAATATGTATCAATGATAACTTATTCCGAGTATGATAATTTTTACAATGTTTTTTCAGTAACAACTTGTCTCCTGTTTAATACTTGTTTTAAAATTTATATCTATGACAATTTGTCACATGTACAATATTTAAATTCCAGATTTCTTCAACAAAAAAAAATTCCAGATTGATAACGATAATTAAAATTATGGAGAATTATAAAAATTGTTGGTATAAGAATTTGATCAATATTTTTAAGGGGACAAAAATATAAATTAATCTTTATGTACTATTCAAAGTACTTTTTCTATTTCAAAAAAAAAAAAAATCAAAGTTGCTTTCTTGTTTGTATTGTCACTTTATAGTTACTCTAGAAGAAATTTTGGGAGTGTCACAACTAGAAGAGATTTTCTCCCATAAAAATTTCTCCCTTGTAATCTCAATTATTGTCTTTTTTTTACCACATGTAGTTTCAATTATTAAAAAACAAATTGAATGGTGCAGATTGGCGTCAGACCTCCTTTAGTGGAAACTTCACGAAAGAGGATCCAAGTACGTGTTACAACACTTTCTTCTCTTATCAAATCAATTTTAGTCACAATACGGTAACACATGTCATAAACTTTGATGTCACGTCTACATGTAAACATTAGGGGATACAACATAAAATCAATTGTGGCCGTTTTATGGTTACCTATGATGTACAAACTCTGACATGGACGCTTTACACCGACATGTTGACATCAGTAATGTATAAAACATAGGACAATAATACTGCTACATAATTTATTTATCTAAGCTGAGAAGCAAAATACATACATATGCCTCTAAGTTGAGCAACTTATTTCATTAAAAAATTTATATAAAAAGATACAATAATATTTGACATTTATTAATTTATCAACTGTCAAAATATTTAAAAACGTTGTTATCATTTTCAATGTCTATAACCCTTCGTCTATCAACATTTTCAACTGTCAAACATTTGTTTGAGTTGTCCGACGCACCTCATATAAATGTCATACACCGAACCTAGGAATATCAAGGTAAAGAAGAAAATAACTTATTTGGATATTAGTCTGACACGTGTCGTATAAGTGTTATAGAAGTGTCAGATATCGTACCTAGAAGTGTATGTGCTTCATAGAAGGTTACACAATTTTTTTAAATCTTGATCAATATTTTTTGGGAACCCCTTCTTTGTACAGTTCAAATTTGTTTTTGTTTGTGTGTCACCTAACTTACAGATACGTTATTGGAGAAAATTTAGGAGTGCCACAACCGCAAGAGATCCTCTCCAGTAAAAAAAAATAAAATACTACAGTGTAATCTAAACTAATATCTTTTTTATGCCACATGCAGTTTCAATTATTAATGAAATATTGAATGGTGGAAATCAACATCATACCTCCTCCAGTGGAAACTTTACAGAAGAGAATCCAAGTACGTTTTACAACATTTTATTCTCTTATCTAATTAATTTCAATCATATTATGGTAACACATATTTCAAGCACGAGTACCCATTGATGTGCATGATTTATTTCAGTTTTGTATATCTAATCTTATTTATATAACTTGTAAAAAATAAATATTAATTCAATGAATATAAGTATCAAAGAAAACATGTATCATGCATAATACTTATTTTAAAATATGTATCAACGATAACTTATCCCGAATATGATAGTTTTTTCAATTTTTTTCCATAACAACTTGTCTCGTATTTAACACTTGTTTTTTATTTATATCAATGACGATTTGTCACATGTACAATATTTAAATTCCTAATTTATAATTATCTTTAAAATTATGGAGAATTATAAAAATTGTTGGTATAAGAATTTGATCGATATTTTGAGGGACAACAATATAAAATATAAACTAATATTTTATGTACTTCTTTTTCTATTTCAAAAACAAAATAATTCAAAGTTGTTTTTTGTTTTTTTGTCACTTTATAGATACTTTACAAGAATATTTTGGGAGTGTCACAACCAGACGAGATTTTCTCTCATAAAAGTTTTCTCCCATGAATCTCAATTATTGTCTTACCACATGTAGTTTCAATTATTAAAAATAATTAAATGGTGCAGATGGACATCAGACCTCCTCTAGTGCAAACTTCACGAAAGAGGATCCAAGTACGTGTTACAACATTTTCTTCTCTTATCAAATCAATAGTCACAATACGGTCACACATATGTTAGAAACTTTGATGTCACGTTTACATGTAAACATTAGGGGATACAACATCAAATCAATTGCGGCCATGTTATGGTTATTTGAAGTATGAACTCTGACATGGACACTTTACACAGACATGTTGACACCGCTGATGTAAAAACCATAGGACACCGACACTGCTACCTATATATTAATTTATGTATCTAAATTAAGAAGCAAAATACATACATATGCCTCTAACTTGAGCAATTTATTTCGTTAAAATTTTATATAACAAGATACAAAAATATTTGACCTTTATTAATTTATCTACTGTCATAAAATTTAAAAACGTTGTAATCATTTTTAATGTCTATAACCCATCGTTGATCAACATTTCTCAAAAGGCCTTAACTCTTGAATCTACTTTGTGTGGAAGCAGAGAAAAAAATTCAGACATTTGTTTGAGTTGTCCGAAACACCTCATATAAGTGTCAGAAACCAAACCTAGGAATATTGAAGTAAAGAAGAAAATAACTTATTTGGATACTAGTCCGACATGTGTCGTACAAATATCATAGGAGTGTCGGATATTGTACCTAGAAGTGTATGTGCTTCATAGAAGGTAACATAATTTTTTTAAATCTTGATCGATATTTTTTAGGGGACCTCCTGTTTGTACAATTCAAATTTCTTTTTTGTTTGTGTGTGTCACCTAACTTATAGATACTTTGTAGGAAGAAAATTTGGGAGTGTCACAAGAGCAAGAGATTCTCTCTAGTAAAAAATTACTATAGAGGAATCTAAACTAATATCTTTTTGTACCACATGCAGTTTCAATTATTAATGAAATATTGAATGGTGGAGATCGGCATCATACCTCCTCCAGTGGAAACTTTACGGAAGAGAATCCAAGTACGTGTTACAATATTTTATTCTCTTATCAAATTAATTTCAATCATATTACGGTAACACATATTTCAAGCACGAGTACCTGTTGATGTGCATGATTTATTTCAGTTTTGTATATCTAATCTTATTTATATAAATTGTAAAAAATAAATATGAATTCAATGAATATCAGTATCAGTGAAAACATGTATCATGCATAATACGTATTTTAAAATATGTATCAACAATAACTTATCCTGAGTATGATAATTTTTTCAACTTTTTTCAGTAACAACTTGTCTCGTATTTAACATATGTTTTAAAATTAATATTAATGGCAATTTGTCACATGTACAATATTTAAATTCCAGATTTATAATGATCTTTAAAATTACGGAGAATTATAAAAATTGTTGTTATAAGAATTTGATCGATATTTTCTAGGGGACAAAAATATAAAATAAAACTAATCTTTTATGTACAATTCAAAGTTCTTTTTCTATTTAAAAAAAATAATATTCAAAGTAGTTTTTTGTTTGTTTTGTCACTTTATAGATACTTAAGAAGAATATTTTGGGAGTGTCACAACTAGAAAAGATTTTCTTCCATAAAATTTTTCTCCCGTGTAATCTCAATTATTGTCTTTTTTGTACCACATGTAGTTTCAATTATTTTAGAAAAATTGAATGGTGCAGATGGGCGTCAAACTTCTTCTAATGGAAACATCACGAAAAAGGATCCAAGTATGTATTACAACACTTTCTTATCTTATCAAATCAATTATAGTCACAATATGGTAACACATATGTCAGAAACTTTGATGTCATGTCTACATGTAAATATTAGGGGATACAACATCAAATCAATTGCGGCCATGTTATGGTTACCTATGATGTACAAACTCTAACATGGACTTTACACAGACATGTTGACATCGCTGATGTAAAAACCATAGGACACCGACACTGCTACCTATTTATTAATTTATGTATCTAAATTGAGAAGCAAAATACATACATATGCCTCTAACTTGAGCAACTTATTTCATTAAAAAATTTATATAACAAGATACAATAGTATTTAACCGTTATTAGTTTATCTACTGTCAAAAGATTTAAAAATGTTGTAATCAATTTTAATGTCTATATTCCCTCGTTGATCAAAATTTCTCACAAGGCTTTAACTCTTGAATCTACTGTGTGTGGAAGCAGACAAAAAAATTCAGACATTTGTTTCAGTTGTCCGACACACCTCATATAAATGTTATACAAGTGCCAGACACAGAACCTAGGAGTGTCAAAGTAAAGAAGAAAATAACTTGTTTATGATACTTGTCCGACATGTGTGGTACGAGTGTTATAAGAGTATCAGACACCGCGACACGCCGAACCTCGAAGTGTTTGTGCTTCATAGATGGTTACCCAATTTTTTCAAATCTTGATCTGATTTTTTTTTTGGGCACCTCTTCTATGTACAATTCAAATTTTGTTTTTGATTGTGTGTGTCACTTAATTTATAGATACTTTATAGGAAGAAAATTTGGGAGTGTCACAACGGTAAGAGATCCTCTCAATGAAAAAATTTCTCTTGTGTAATCTAAAGAATTGATTTTTTTTTTTTGTACCACATGCAGTTTCATTTATTAATGAAAAATTGAATGGTGGAGATTGGCATCATACCTCCTCCGGTGGAAACTCCACGGAAGAGGAACCAAGTACGTGTTACAACACTTTCTTCTCTTACCAAATTAATTTCAATCATATGATGGTAACACATATGATTAGCCCGGATACTCATTGTTGTGGATGATTTATTTAAGTTTTCTTTATCTTATATATATACATTGTAATATATATACATTGTAAAAAAGAAATATTATTTTAATGAATATTAGAATTAGTGAAAACATGTCTCATGCATAATAGTTATTTCAACATAGTTATTTTAAAAACTTTGATGTTACGTCTACAAGTAAATATTAGGGGACGTAACATCCAATGAATTTCAGCCATGTTATGGTTACACAATTTTTTTTAAATCTTGTTTCTATTCATCAATTTATAGTAGACCTGATTATTCTTTTCATTTTTGGCAGAAAAGGAAAAACCTCATGAGAAATCATGTGACTATTTAATTGGCAATTGGGTTCGTGACAAGAGAGGCCCTTTGTATAATGGGACAACATGTAATGAGATCAGGGAAAGTCAGAATTGCATTGTCAATGGAAGACCTGACTCAAGCTACCTATATTGGAGATGGAAACCAAATGAGTGTGATCTTCCAATTTTTGAACCAAACACTTTTCTTAAACTCATGAGCAACATGAACATAGTTTTTGTTGGCGACTCTTTAGCTAGGAACCAACTAGAGTCCCTTATTTGCTTATTATCCACTGCTTCAAAACCTAAATATATCAATCATATAGGCTCTGATGGGAGGTGGTATTTTCCTTCTTACAATGCAAACTTGACATCCTATTGGTCACCATTTCTTGTGAAGGGTGATCAAAAAAGAAAGGAAGGGCCACATCATAATACAATATATTTGGATCATGTGAATGAGAAGTGGGCAAGGGATATAGATCAAATGGACTTGATTATGTTGTCATTTGGTCATTGGTTTTTGGACATTCCTTCAATTTACTATGAGAATGATTCAGTTATAGGTTGTTCTATATGTCATGATTTAAAATCGAAATATAATGATATTGGATTTTATGTTCCAATGAGAAAGGCTTTAAGGAATGCCCTTAATACCATAATTGAGAGGAAAATGGTTAAAGGAAATGAAATTGATGTGATTGTGAGAACATTTTCACCTACTCATTTTGAAGGTTCTTGGGATAAGGGCGGTACTTGTTCAAAGAAAAAGCCATATAAATATGAGGAGAAGAAACTAGAAGGAATGGAAGCTAAGCTAAGAAGTATTGAGATAGAGGAAGCTGAAAATGCTAAGGAAAAATATAAACAATTTGGATTAAATTTGAAGGTGCTTGATATAACAAAATTGGCATTGTTGAGACCAGATGGTCATGCAGGAGCTTATAGGTTTCCTTTTCCATTTGCTAAAACAGTTCCAAAGTATGTACAAAACGATTGTACTCATTGGTGCTTGCCAGGACCTATTGATACTTGGAATGAGATTTTTTTGGAGATGATGAAGAAGGGGAAGAACTATTAGAATATCTTGTTAATGTGTACTTCCTCCGTCCTAAAATGTAAGGAAAAAAAGCTCACTTTCATTGTCCCAAAATGTAAGAAAAAAAAAACTTTTATCCTATTTAATCTTTATTTTTGTTAAAACCATTTTTTTCAAGATTTTTTTTTTGCTTATTCTCATGAAATTATATGCAAATTACATTCAATTTTATCTCTCTTCCATTTTCTACATAATCAATAGCCAATGAAATTTATTTTTACATTTTTCCGTGAAACTTATTTTAAAGAAAACGCAAAAAACTATAATTCAAATTCTTATGTTTTAGTTTTCTTAATAAGTGTGATTTGATTGTTTTTTTTTCTTACAATTTAAAACAGAGGGAGTATATTACTAGGAATAATTGTGAATGATTAATCAATCATTGTAAAATTATTGACAATCATTCGCAATTATATCTATTAATATAATATACACATTAATACAAAAGATATTCTTATATACACATATGCCGTGTGTTAAATTTGATCGAGGAATGATTTATTATATTTATTTTGATTATGATCACTCCATGCATAATGGAAAGGATATTGTTTTTGTTTATTGTTTTCAATAAATATATTATTATACATTTTCTCCGTATATATTGCATAGTAGTGTGCCATAACTATCCAAAATATATTAACCAAAAAGAAGAAAACAAAGCAAAGAAAAGAAAAAGGGGACTAAATCAATACCTTTTCAAGAGTTTACAAACCTAAAACAAGGCCTTCACAACCTATGTTTTACATAGTGACTTCTAATATATAATGGAACCTCAAACCAAATAGTAAGATGACATAGAGACAAACCAACATTAGCTAAAGCATCAGTAAAATGATTTCCTTCCCTATACACACGAGTGACTAAGAAATTCATGTTTCTAGTTTTAAGAAGATAGTTATTCCATATGTTTCTTAACTGCCAAGGAACCAGAGAATAATTTTTTTTAAAATTAACAACAACTAAGATTGAATCAAATTCCAACCAAAAGCTATTCCAGTGATGTTGAGATGGTAATTCTATAGCATAAATCATAACACCTTTTACATGATAAGCACCATACTCTAGTATTTTTTGCAAAAATATGAATAATTTTAAGTCTTTGTCTCCAAAAATACCTTCATAGGATGAAGTGATATTGTTTGCTGAGTCATCTTTGATTGCATTTAATCCAACGAAGAATAGGACGATGCCACAAAACTTCAATGCAGAAGAAGTTGAAGGTGAGAAAAACACGGGGGTAATCAAATGTTTCTAAGTGTTTTGGCATTGGTCGGAGTTTGAAGTTGTTCAGAGTCTGCTAGCAGCGGTGTAAAACAAACACAAGGATATATATATATATATATATATATACATATATATATATATATATATATATA
>Ga0315914_1009736_pt1 | contig 12232 bp, 6 predicted proteins | sample MpolenodulesMG_FD_203920 | JGI IMG/M metagenome (GOLD analysis project Ga0315914, IMG submission 203920) | Medicago polymorpha root nodule microbial communities from Los Angeles, California, United States - elongated nodules | ecosystem: Host-associated > Plants > Roots > Nodule | place: USA... | reverse complement strand
TGGGATACATAACTTGGTAGATGAATGGTCTTTTATAGTAGCGCAGAGAAATCATAGAAATTGAATTAGAGATGGGTGCAATGAGGTAAAGAACAAATCTATCTCAAAGTAAAATTATATAAGGTATTAGATATGAACTTTTATGCATGAAGACGTTTATTGCGAAACATGAAAATATTCTAACAAACCTTGAGACAATAAAGTTTCGAGCTTCAAGGATTTCAATAGCAATCAACCATGAAAACAGGCGTGGTTGCTAAAAAAACACACTCACTGAGACCGAAAGGAGATGTGATAGGCTAAAGAGAAACCTGTCTTTAGAAAATAGGTCCAACATAAGGTTCTAGGTTTAAGGTTTGGTTTGTAAAGGATTTGTCACCATGACCAACCAATAATCTCAAGGCGTTTTTATTATTATTGTTATTTTCTTTCAAAACTAAAATACAACTTTTTAACTTTTAAACTTTCAATACAATCATCGTTTAAAAGTGAATCAAATTCATAACTCCCTGTCGGAACGATACTCTTTATTACTACATCGGTAAACCGTGCACTTGCAGATTTACACCATCATGATTCCTCCTATTTTATTACCTCCCCTTAGGGATAAAGTAATGAAATTGTACATAGTTGCTTCAGATAATACTATAGGGAGTATGCTAGCACAAGAGGATGAAAATGGCCTAAAAAGTGCCATTTATTATCTTAGTAGGTGTTGGGTATTTGTATTGGCTGCATTGTTGCTAAAACAAATATCCATTAAGTGTGTTGTTGGATACTATGTTCCAACATGGTTTAGGCATCCATTTGAGATGTTGGAAAAAATGTTCCAACATTCCTGGCATGATTCAGTGTACCTGAGTTCATGCTTATTTGTACACGCGCCTTATCTATAAAAGGAAACAACTTTTCCTTAACTTGATGACCAAGAAACGTACATATCTGTACATAATCAGTTGAGCTTTTATTCCCAAAGGAGCAACAATATTTATAAAGTGATATGACTGGAAGTTCCGAAAGATGTTTCTACTTCTTAGGACTTTCCTAATTTTTTACTGATTCATGTTTTGTAAATCAGTTGGATGATCTACTTTTTTCTGAATCCCAACAAGGTTTGTTAGCCCATATTGCTTCAGTATAAAAGGAAGACTTCAAGACCTAATTAGGTATTCAAGCCATCATACTAAAAAGTTTAGCTTTTAGGGTTTTGAGTCTGTGTGTTCTACTCTTGTATCGTTTGATGCAAGTTTAGTCATGTTTTATTTGTGAGCCTTTCTTGTATCATCTTGGTACATGCTAAGGACTGTGCGTTGAGTTGTAAACTCAATGTGCTATCCCAAAGCTTTTAAGCAAGGTTGTAGTTGTTTGTGTTTGAAGGTAACTTCACCATTGATTATTTTTAGTCTGATAGGTCATAGGGGCTGTGACTGACTGTAGAATAGTGAGATGGGATCTCAGATCTAGGATTTCCTAGGTTGAAGTCTAGACGGGTAGGTCCTAGGTCATAAAGTGTAAACGAGGAGTTTGCTGAGAGCTTTTGAATAAGGACTACACTAGTGGATTTCCTTCCTAGCTTGGTAGCCCCCAGAGTAGGTGTGTTTGTCACCGAATTAGACTGCTGCTGAAGATGAACTAGCCCTTGGAAATTCTAAAGCATTGAATGCATTATCCAATGGGGTAGACAAGAATATGTTCAAACTGATCAAACAATTTATTGTGGCTAAGGATGCTTGAGAGATTCTCAAAACAACACATGAAGGTAGAACTAAGGTAAAAAGTGTAAGACTTAAACTTCTTACTACTAAATTTGAGAATATGAGAATGATGGAGTATGAAAGCATACAGGACTATCATCTGAATATCCTTGATATTGCCAATTGTTTTGACTCATTTGGAGAGAAAATCTCTAATGAAAAGTATGCGAGAAAAATCCACAGATATCTACCTAAGAGATTTGACATGATGGTAACCGCCATTGAGGAAGCTCAGGATATTTCAAATGTGAAGGTTGATGAATTGATTGGGTCCCTGCAAAACTTTTAAATAACCATCAACAACAAGACTGATAAGAAAGGCAAGGGCATTGCTTTTGTGTCCAATGTTAAAACTGATGAGACACAAGAGGGTTATGAAGATGATGAAAATCTGTCAGAGTATCCAGTATTATTGGGAAGACAATTTAAAAAGATTTTCAAACAAGTTGACAAAAGATCCAGATTTAATGGTCAGAACATTGGTCAAAACATCAGGTCCAACATTGACAATCAACCTAATAAGGAGAAGATGGTGAGGACTGATGAGAAGAATACTCAATACAAGGGTGTTCAATGTCATGAGTGTGAAGGTTATGGCCATATCAGAACTGAGTGTGCCACTTTTCTTAAAATACAAAAGAAAAGCCTAGCTATTTCATCGTCAAATGAAGATGATTCTGATGATGAAGTGGAGAATGAGTCTGGCAAACATGAGGGGTTTTAAAAAAAATTTGGTTTTGCCTCATTCCTTGGTTGTAATGAGCATAATTCACTTGCTCAACACCTTCAATAGCACTACCTAGATGGCAATCAACACCAATATGGTCAACTACACCACAAACTTCACAAGGAGATGATACAGGGGCAGGTGTGACAACACTAGTATTCATTTTATCAAATTTTTGTGTGAGTGCGTCAACCTTAGCAACTAGATGATCAAGGGAAGAAATTTCGTACATACCTGCCTCTTTTTTAGAGGGTGAAGAAGCAGTGATGACTCTCTCACTTGTCCACTGATAGTGGTTTTGTGCCATGTTCTCGATCAAAGCATATGCTGCTGTGTAAGTTTTATTCATTAAAGCTCCACTTGCAGTTGCATCAACATAAATTTTTGTGGTATACAAAAGACCATTATAAAAAGTGTGGATAATAAGCCACTTCTCTAAACCATGATGGGGGTCTTCAAAGGTTAAAAAGTTTGGATTTTTAATTAAAAGAAAATATTAAAAATAAAAGCGCCTTGGGATTATTGGTTCATCTAGATGACAAATCCTGCACAAAACAAACGCTAAACCTAAACTTTATATTCGACCTACTTTCTAAAGACAAGTTTCTCTTAAGCGTATCAAAGCTTCTTTCGAAGTCAGTGAGTGTATTCCTCTAGCAACCATGCCTATTCTCATGGTTGATTGCTATTAGAATCCTTGAAGAACGAAACTTTATATGTCTCAAGGTTTGCTAGACTATTCTCATGTTTCGCAACCCTTGTCTAATTTCACTTGTTCCAATATCAAAGCTCCGCTGTCGCATTATGAATTGATACTTGTGATGATGAATTAACAAATACTAACCCTCCGCTGTCGCATTATGAGTTTGGTATTTGTTAATTCATTATAAAAACGGTGAAATTAGATTGGAAAGTAGATTTATATAAAATTTGGGCTTATGGCTTGGTTTGATTAGGATTATGTCATTAGACTTATCCAACAATCCCAAGATAAGAAGAGTCTACTCATTAACGTTCATTGTAGACATAGAAGAGAAGAAGAAGAAGAAGAAGAAGAAGAAGAAGAAGAAGAAGAAGAAGAAGAACATAAAATAAAGGTGAACTTTTATTCAAAGAAACAATTGTCACTTATTATTTCCAAGAACAAAAGATGATTTGTTGTGATAGCTAGCAACTCTATTTACAGTTTACAATGACTTAAGCCCTAAGAAATATAACACTAGAATATTCAACAAGAAACCACGGGCTTTTAGGTCAGAAGTAAACTAATAGGTAGCTTGTCCATGAAGCTGAAGCAGCAAAAGAGCATCCTGAAGGCAGACACGGCCGTGCTAAGTCTCTGACTTGGGGGTGACATATTTTTGTCCCATATTTTCGTATTTTCATCCTGAATCAACTCCTAATCCTCTTTCTTTTGCTCCAAAACTCAATCTATCAATTATTTGTTCCTGAAATATAATAACTTGCAATTGAAGTAAAATAGTTCTAAAAAGGAAATAATAATAAATAAAACGAAATTAAATCTAAATAAAACAGATTCAAATATTATATTATAAACACTAATTTATTCACTCATCAATTAGAAAACTATTAGATACATGAAAATAGTATTCCCATCTTTTGTGATAATAGTGTTGCTATCTGTTTGTCAAACAATCCAATTCCACATTCAAGAGCTAAACACATTGAAATGAAACATCATTTTATAAGAGACCATGTTCAGAAAGGTGTTTTGGATATTCAGTTCATTGATACTGATCATCAATGGGTTGATATATTCACAAAACCTTTAAGAGAAGAAATATTTGATTTTATAAAGAATAGTATGGACATGCATTTTATCTCAGAATGATACATGTCTCTGAATAGGAACCCAAAATCTGATGAGATTCAAAAGCTTAAACTCTATCAGACTCTCTTAATTGAGAATCTGAAGACCATACATTTGAAAATTGAAAGGTCATAAGAAAATAAAACTATGAATTTGGAACTTGAAAATTCATATGCAAATGGACCAAAAGGATAAAATTGAAATGAAAAAAAAGATAAAAGACCAAACTTTTAGCTAAAATTAAGTTAAGGGACTAAAAATATAATTTTGCCAAAAAAGAAATATGGGTTTTGGTTTGTTGATGATGTTGTTAAAAATTCTAAGGCTAAAGTGCACTTTTCCACCCCTAACTTTCAAAAACTTGCAATTTTGACCACTTAAGTAGAAAAACTACAATTTTGGCCCCTAAGATTTATCCCATTTGCAACTTTGATCCTTTTTGCCAATTTTGACCGGTTAATGCCTATGTAGCATGCCGCGTGTGTAATTATTAAATTAAAAAAAACCATAAAATCATTTTTAAATTAAATAAATGAAAAATTAAATTAAAAAAATCAGAAAAAAATTAAAAATAAAATTCAAATCTTAATCTTCATCTTCATTTCATCTTATCATTCCAATCCAGATTCAGCTGATTGTAACAGAGGATGAGATTGGTCAACCCCGGTAATGAACCCACCGTTGGAGGAATTTTTCCGGTGAGCTGATTGTAACTAAGATCAATAGTTCAAAGACTGCGTAACTCATATAACTCCGCCGGAATCTCACTGGAGATGAAGTTTCTGTTAACACCAAGAAACCTGAGATTCTTCAAGCTTGAAATTGTTTGAGGTAGAGGACCGTAAATCCTTCCCGGAACAACCGTAAATTCTTCAAGCTTGAAATTGTTTGAGGCATGTCTTCAAGAGCTTTACGAATGGATTGAAGAGCTAGAAAATTAGTTAGCTCTAAAATCGCGTTTACAAGGTTAACACTAAGGTCATCGAAGTCGAAGGACCTCGCGGGAAGCTTGTTCGTGATTTCAAGCATCTTAACCTTGATTTTGATCTCATCACCGATGAAGAAGGCAAGAAGAAGCTCAAGATCGATGCCTGGTTTGGTTCCCGGAAAACCTCCGCCGCCATCAGGACTGCTCTCAGCCACGTCGAGAATCTCATCACTGATTTCACCAAGGGTTTCCGCTACAAGATGAGGTTTGTGTATGCTCATTTTCCAATCAACGCTAGCATCACCAATGACAGCAAGTCGATTGAGATTTGAAACTTTCTTGGTGAGGAAAGTGGATTTGCTTGACGGAGTTTCAATTGTTCGATCTGAGAAGGTGAAGGATGAGGTTGTTTTGGATGGAAATGACATTGAACTTGTTTCTAGGTCTTGTGCTCTTATCAACCAGAAATGCCATGTTAAGAAGAAGGATATCAGGAAGTTTCTTGATGGTATTTATGTTAGTTAGAAAGGGATCGGTGGTAACTGAAGAATAGATGGTGATGCTCAAAATAAGCATATCTTTTTGTAGTTTAATTCAAGTTTTGATAAGTATTTGGTTTTATAGCAACAAAAAAAATGAAGAAAGAGAGAATGTGATTAAGCTTGAAGAGAAGTTGCAGAGTAAGATTTGAAGCTGAATCTGGATTGGAATGATAAGATGAAATGAAGATGAAGATTTGAATTTTATTTTTAATTTTTTTCTGATTTTTTTTTAATTTAATTTTTCATTTATTTAATATAAAAATGATTTTATGGTTTTTTGTTTAATTTAATAATTACACACGTAGCATACCACGTAGGCATTGATGGTCAAAATTGGCAAAAAGGATCAAAGTTGCAAAGGGACTAAATCTTAATGTTAGGGGGACAAAATTGTAGTTTTTATATTTAGGAGGTCAAAATTGCAAGTTTTTAAAAGTTAGGAGGGAAAAGTGCACTTTAGTCAAATTGTAATTGTTTTTTTTGAGAAATTCTTATAATATTATCGATTTTTCTTCAAAAGAAGAACCAAAAGTGATGATTCAAAATTTTTGAGAGACTGAAAGTTGAAGTTAAAGACAAATTTTCGAGAATTAAAATGAAAAGTTGACATATTTATAAAAACATGGATAATCATTTTTGTTTTAAAACATAATAAACGTGGATCGCATGCATGGTGTTGTTGTCACTATTCTAGTGGGGTAACGAAGTCAACCTCATGTTAACACTACCCTCAGTCAGTCAGCCCCTGATGGCAACCACCAGATATCTCTGAAGAAGAAACCCTTCCATGGATACTCTCGCCGTCATTTCTGTTTTCTGTCTCTTGCTCGTTTCATCGAACACTTTGCATGTGTTTCAACAAACCGTTTCCATTGATACGATCACTGTTGTTAATGTCTTTCCTCATGATCCTCAAGCTTTCACTCAGGTCAACTTCATTTCTTTCTTTTCTTTGATTTTTTTTTTTTGACTTTTTTAAGTTGTTTATTTTTTCAATGTTTGGTGATGAAAAACGATTAATTGATTTTGGTCAAAATTAGTTATAATGAAAAGTGATTATGTTTGAATATTTTTGATCAAAATTGCTTGAGTGTGTAGTATCTGCCATATAGGTACTGTTGGAATAAACAACTTACAGCAGAAACACTTATCAAGATAGTAGAAGATAGGTTTATCAGTTTATGTATAATCTATTTCTATAGTAGAAGATTAACAACAACAACAACCAAGCCTTTTCCCATTGATGGCCCGTTTGCATTGGCTTATTTTTTAGCTTATGAAAAGTAGTTTATGCAAATAAATAGGTTTTTATGTTAATTCATAAGTTCTTACTGACGACAATTATATCTTCATAAGTTGTTTTTTTTATAAACCACATTGACAAGCTTCTGAATAATACAGAAAAGCTTATTTATTTGCATATGCTGTTTTGTATAAGCTCAAAAGTAAGCTAATCCAAACGGACATTGAGTGGGGTCAACTACATTGATCAAATTATGCCATAATGTTTTATTATATATTTCAGTCATAGTAAAAGATTAAATAACGTTAAATTATTTTTGTATAAGCTATAATCTATTTTCATAAGTTTTATTGGATAACTTATGAGAATAAACTGAAAGCAGCTTTCGAAGATTGTAATAAGCTGCTTTGATAAGTTCTCCCAAAACAGTCTTACAAAACATATGCCAGTAGATACGCTCAAATAAGCCAATCAAAACTGGCCCTTAATAAATTTGATAATTGATTCTATTGGAAAACCTCGAAATATAAGCTTTTGGGTAGACTTGAGTTTGGGGTTAGAATCAATTTAAGAAGGGAAGTCAAACATAACTAATTTGTAGTCAAACCTAACCAACCCAAATGGATTGTGAGATGTGTGACCGTGGAACCAAACGTAGACTAGTTTTATATAATTATTTATTTACCTAATTTTTTGGTGTTTATATTAAATTTTTAGAAGTAAGAGATGTACATGAGAGTCAGTTAAGAATATGGATGCAATGCTAAGATTTCTTTATTGTTAATGATGATTATAGTTCAAGCCCTCTAATGCTATACTAGACTATGGTTCTATTCAATTTCTATACGTGGTGAGGAGTACTCCATAAAGCAGTTGAATTAGAATTATTGAAGTCAGAACGCGAGTCATCCAATCGTAATCCAAAGGTTTTGATTTGCTTATGTAAAGGTCCAACCATTGAATCCTGCGGTCACTGCATTCAACGGATTTAAACCATTAGATAGAGATTAGACGACTCACGTTGTAACATTAGAAAATAAGTAATTTAAAATCTCAACATGTGAAAGGGAGGGTCTTGCATTGTATTTTCATATATTATTTGAACAAAACCTGAAATTGTGAAAATTTGGCTGTGAAGACCTTATTTCCTGAAAATGTTAATAGTTAATACATCACGTAGTTCTAGTGAATCCCAAATGTTAAGTCTAAGGTGGGGGCTATTTGAATTCTTATGACCTATACACGTTGAGCAGAGGAGAAAACATAAGAAAGTGCAAGTCATTTAAAGAGAAAATGTTCTCTGAAAACGAATCTATTTATCAGGAACTGAATCCAAAATTGCTTTAATCTATTTATAGGAATGTAGCTCATGTAACTGAATCTATTTATAGACTAGAACTAATTATTGTCCGACGCCACACAGTACACTTTAACAACTAATGCTCATTGAAGGTAAGTCCAATGGGTTTTTAGTAAAATTTTAAAGAATCTGCTGTTTTCAGCACAAATTGAAGGTAATGAATGACTTAAACACAAGACTGAATTTCAGTGATGTACATGGCAACTTGCTTGGATGCCCCAGCTAGCATAAGTAGTACATAATCTATTTGATTATTGCATTTATTGAGTTTTATGCCAAGGAGATATATTTTCAAACAATTTATGAAGTTGTTAGTTAATGCTTCTCTCTGAATGTTTGATTTCAGGGTCTTCTTTATGCTGGAAATGATAGCTTATTTGAGTCAACTGGTGATTATGGGAAGGTAATGTTATTCATTTTCTTTTCTTCTTTTACTTTTTTTCTTTTTCCTTACTACAGCTGTAGTGGATGGAAAATTGTGTATCCCCTTGAATTTGAAAGTAGTCAGTTGACATCAGTCACCTCAATTTGTTTATTTTGTTCAAAGAACGATTATAATATTTTGTTGAGCTTTAATCTTTGTATGTTTTTAAACTTAAAGATTGTTATCTTTCAACCTGGTGGTCATGGGTTACACTCACAGAAGAAACAACTTTGCTGATGGGATTGGGCTTAATAAATCTGATCATGACCAGAGCTTAGAATCGTAGGAGCCTTTTTCATTGGGCTGGTAAAATGATTGTAACTTTAGTTGGTATCTATGAAGTGCCATCAACGACACGGATGTGAGACGACACAGATAATGTGCTTTGGCTTATGTTTGAGTATCTTAGTTTATCTTGTAGGATCGGTTTGTAATCCAAGAGTATTTTATTTAGATTACCCTTTAAGATTAGTTTCTTCTAATAGAAACAAACCAGTGTTGTCAAATATCGGTTATGCTGGATATCGGTGGCAGGCAGGTTTTTTTCTTTCCACTATGGCTATGGCGGCGCCTTTTGTTGGCCGGTATTGTCAGATTTTTGACTCTCTGCCATGGTCTGCCATCTGCCATTGTCAACACTGAGAAAAACAAGTTTGTTCAATATAAATTCTTTTGAAAATCAAAAGCTTCATCTATGGTTTGATTTGTTGTCCTGACTACCATTTATAACAGGATTAACAGCAATGACTTGCTACTATATGTCCAATGTGCTGTTCTAGTTTGGAAACTGGAACTCATCTCCTTCTACACTGTTCTGCAGTGAATTATCGTTGGAATGAGCCATTTGGTATTTTGGAGAGTATTGGCTCTGTCCTGTTGATTTGCATTAGTTTCTTCTCGTTATGTTAGATGGTTTGCCTTTGAAAAAAAATGCTATCTTGTGGAAGTGCCAAGTCTTTGCTACAATCTAGTGTTTGTGGCTGCAAAGAAATGCAAGACTATTCAATGGCTCTCTTTCAAGCCTATATTTTGTATGCGATAGGGTTACTTTTTAATTTTTTACTAGAGCTGTGCTTGTGGTTTTTTTTAAAGGCTTCTCTCCTACACATGATTTTTTTTTTTGACATGCTTTTGTTACATGATTCAATCTATTACATTTTAGTTGTTTTTGCTACCTTCTTGTGTAGTCTTATTTTCTACCTTGGCTTTCGTCTGTTTGTCCTTTATAAAATATCTTTCTATGTAAATAATTAACACTTCTAAAAAAAGGCAGCCTGGTGCATTAAAGCTCCCGCATACCCATGGTCTGAGAAGGGGTCCCACCATTTTGGTGTATTGTATGCATCCTTACCCTGTTTTTTTCTAGGACTTGAACTCGTGACCTTTCAGTCACCTGACAACAACTTTACCATTGCGCCAAGGCTCCCCCTTTAAAAAATTAATATTTCTGTGGCACAATAATCTTTTCAGCTGTTAGTTAAAAACACTGAATTCCAATGGGGTTTCTTTCCATATAATTCACGAGGGCCAGTTATTGTTAATTGAACTTAGATTTACATTTGAGCTGGGTCAAATCCCTTTAAATTCTCGAAAGCTTTCTCTGGCCTGATGCTTTTTTTTACTTGAATGTGTGAAATACAATTTAAGCGGAATTGGTAACATTGCTCACTTTGTTTTGGGAATCTTCTTCATGATTAAGCCATTAATTTGTTATTCCTTCTGATAGTTTGTATTCAGTACGCTCACTGCAGACTGCACTACTTATTCATCAGTCATTTAAGACAAATATGTTTAAATAGTAAGTTGAATATAAATATGACCAAATAGGTTTGTTATCTAATTACATTCTAATCTTTGTTTTCTTAGACATGCAATTAATGTTTTTATATATTTTTTTGAAGTATTAATGTTGTTTTTATGTTTAATATTTGTTTAACATTTTTATCATTTTTTTTTTCAGTCCTCTGTCCGTATAGTAGCTCTTCATACCGGGAAGGTACTGACTCCTACTTCTTGAACTCTTCCATGTACTTTTTGAGTTCTTTGTTCATTATTATTTTAGTTGAGAGTCCAACACCAGATGAAATATGACCTGAAAATCGATTTATAAGTGGAAGTCATCTCTCACTTTATAAGATTCGTATCATAGTCTATCCAACATTTGTTAAGCTAACCTCAATTGCGCCACTCTGGTCACGCTCCATATGTAGTATTGGGTCTTAGGGGTGTGTGTCAAGAGTCCAACATATCAGATACAATCATACAACCTAAAAATAAGTTTTTAAGTGGGAGGTATTCCACACATTATAATCCGGTTTTGTAAAGTTGAATCATGATACATTTATATGAAAGAGTTTTCAGTTATTATACATTTCTCCAGATAATTTTTTCTATCCTTATTCCCCCTGTTTTTCTATCCTTGGTATTGTGGTAGTGTTTAGCCTTATGATCAAACTCATCTTTAGAAGGGAATTTTAAGTAAGGGAAACAAGTCTCTTCTACCACCGAACCTTTCTCTCGGACTAGTAGTTAGAGGCTGAAATTAGTGGTGTCAATTTTGAGATTGGAGTTGATTCTGAAGATGGATATGTTGGAGCTTGTGTAAGAAATGTGAAAAATTCAGTATATTTAAGGAAAAAAGACCTTGAATCTACACATATCATTTTATTTTATAGTTTTTTTTTTTGGAGAGAATTTTACAGCATTATTAATGTCGAGTACTTCATTAAAAATAATGTGAGCTGAAGTCATACATAATTATGGTGATGATAATTACTTCTGTAAAAGAAAATGGAGATGATAATTATGTATGTTTTTTTTTTAGTAAAAAAATTCCCTTCAAAATACCATGGACAACAGTATCTCGGCCTTTCAATTGCTCTCAATTTTCTGTGTAGTTATCCCAACCTTGGCTTCAAATTCAGGCACCCCCTCCTCCAATAGTATCCTCTGGTTACGGCATTCAGCGTTGCAAAATGTCATCTCACCCCTATACATGTAGATATCTTTACCCTGCTCAAGATTCATGCAATGAAACAGATACACAAAAAGCTCTTAAAGGGATGACTAGTACGATGAAGAAAACCATACCCATTTTCTTTAACAGAAGCAGAGCATCCAACATGAAAACAACTACTCTTAGTTACACAGTTATCAAATATTTGAGTTGTTCTTGGTTTTGGTTCAAGAGAAATCACTAATATAATCTACCGAGAGCTTCATTTCACTAGCAGAGAGACACCAATTAAAATCATAGACTGAACAATCAACAATATGTATAGGTAATTACATCACATGTACATATTGTTGATTGTTCGACCTATGATTTCAGTTGGTTTCTCTTAGCTAGTGAAATGGAGCTCGCAGGATTATACTTGTTTGATTTTTCATGAACCAAAACCAAGAACAACTCAAATACTCGAT
>Ga0315914_1009735_pt1 | contig 12234 bp, 6 predicted proteins | sample MpolenodulesMG_FD_203920 | JGI IMG/M metagenome (GOLD analysis project Ga0315914, IMG submission 203920) | Medicago polymorpha root nodule microbial communities from Los Angeles, California, United States - elongated nodules | ecosystem: Host-associated > Plants > Roots > Nodule | place: USA... | reverse complement strand
ATCTTTGATACTACTAACTCTGTGTTCTGTTTTGTTCCTCAACTAGATGCTAGAGGTGATTCCACCTATGCTCCAACAATACCTAAACCCAAGGTACTATGTCTCTTTAATTCTTTTTTTTTTTTTTATTTATCAAAACTAACTATAATTTTAGATGAAGGAGTATAATATAAAATGGAAATAAAGGCAATAGTTAAGAAAACAAACACAGAAATCTTGTGTTAGAAAGCGGTGAAGTCAACTTATAAATTATTATTTTCAATTTAAAACTATTATTTTTGTTTCTTTAACTAATGTTTTTAGAACACTCGTTTGCATGATTAAATTGTTGTTCACGTAAAAGTAGAGACTTTTTTGATGAAGATATTTTTATTTCTTGATGAATAACGTAAAAGTAATGACTAAAAATATAAACTCAATTTCAATTTTAAATTACAATCATTTTAGGAAGCCAGATTAATTGTATTGATAGTTGTTTTTGTTTTGTTTGGAATTTAGTTGTGGATTGACCCTTAACGGGCTGGCCAACACATCTGGAAGGAGGCGTTTCCAATTGTGTTTCATGAACAAATTGCCTGAAACAATTTTCACAAAATCCCCAATCAAAGCTGAGGGAGATGAACCACTTCAAATTGAACTGCGTGATGCTGAAAATCAGCAACGCGTAGTCATGGAAGAAGGTTCTTCCACGAAGATCCAATTATGTGTCTTATACGGTGACTTTGAAAAAGAGGATTGGACAACTGAGGAATTTAATACTCAAATTGTACCTCCAAGAGAGGGAAAAGGACAACTACTTAATAGAAATGAAGTCATTACACTAAAAAATGGAGTTGCTTATATCAAGAAAGAGATAAAGTTTACTGATATCTCAAAGAGAAGAACCGATCAATTTCGGCTAGGGGTTAAAATAGTTCAATCTAATTCAATTGGAGCGTGCATTAGGGAAGGTAGAAGTGAACCTTTTAGAGTCCTCGATGTTCGAGGAGAAGGTAAGTCCTAAACCTTTAACTCTGCTATAACGAGTGTGTAATTCTTTTTTAACGACACATGTTGTTAATTAGTTGTTAAAAATCTAAATGGTATCTTTTGATTTTACATTTTCATGTGTTCCCACTTTTAATAATTTCAGCTTACAAGAAACATGATCGTCCATCATTGAATGATAAGGTATGGCGTCTGAGAGGAATACATAAAGATGGTAAACTTGACAAGCAGTTGGCCTCTCATGGAATACAAACTGTTAAGGATTTTTTGAGATTGTACATAACCAATGAAGCTTCATTAAGAGAGGTAAGAAAATATACCGTTGTTTGAAATATTGTGTATGGTTTTATGATTCTTTACGTTAGCCCTAATACTTCTTTATTTGGTTGTTTGATACTTTTGATAATGTTGTATATGTGTTCATATGATTTTTTGGCTTTGAGAAAATAGAAAATAGGCAAGATTGCAAGGAATTCATGGAATACAATTGTTGCACATGCTAAAGATTGTGATGTAGATGATGATGAGCGCTACATTTACTATGCAACTGAACAACCAATATCATTCCTTGTCTTTAATTCAATTTATAAGGTTGTGGAGGTGACTTTTCATAATGAACGAGACTCTCGCTCTATTCAGTCTCTCAATCAACAAGAAGAGGTTTGTGTTTGCATCTTCTATCATAATGTTGGTCCCTTTGGCTGTGAATATTTGGAGTGGACTTTATAAGGATTCCTAAATTAAGTGATTCATATCTTACTAGAATATTGTTATGTATAGTACTAGTACCTCTTATATGATCAAAACACTTCTGTCATTGGCAGCGCTTGGTGGAAAGAGTTAAGCAACATGCTTACAAAAATTTGAATGATCTGAAACCATTGCCAACTGATACAACAACACATGGATTGGTGGGGACATCGACAAGTGTACAAAATGCACATTATGGCGGTCAAGATCAAGCCCCGCAACAGTCTGACTTTCGAGTTGGTCACCAAGGTATTCTATATATACACTTATATTCTGCATAAAACCTTTTGGATGCATTTCAAAACTGAAAAAGTCTCAAGTTGTATAGGTGATGAATCTTGAAGTAGGTATATAACTATGTTTAAAAACTACTAATTTTCAAAAAAAAATCCGTAGATATCCTAATTCTGTCCTTCAGGTCCATTAAATGCTCATTTTACTGGTTGTGCTAGACTAACATTTTGTCTTGCAGATATATAAAAATTTGATAGTACATAAGACAAATATTGTGAAATGTAGCCTAAATTATTCAATTCAAGCATAAAACCGAAGTTATAGTGAAATGTAGCACATTGTTTCCTTTTCTATTTGTCCTAAAAACTAGTAATAAACCTAGTATATATTATCCCTCATATTTAAATACACGAAGAAATTCCGAGATAAAACATAGATTTGGTGAAACTTTGTTGTGCAATGGTGTGTATTTCTACCAGAAAATCAATAAATCAATATTATTACATAAGTAAATACAATACCAAACTTTACAAACCTCTATATGACATTCACTAAACTTTCTTGTTTCTATTAATAATGAATGCTTTTGCTCTAATATTTTAGTATCTCACTATATCTTGTACAGGTCAAAAAGAAATTGGGAAAGGTTATGTTCAACCACGAATCTCTACTTCATATGTTAATGAGGGAATGGATAATTACCAGATCTATGTTGATCCAGTGCCAGATGTAAGAGAAATACCACAAAACAATCATGTGGAAGGTGAAATGTACATTGATAGGGATGGTTATGGATCACATTTTCCAGTTGTAGAAGGTGGCTATTCGATAGAGAATCTCATGAATGGTTATCCTACTTATACAACATGTGGGCTAGAAAATTACAATTTATATGGTTTCTCTGATGGAGCTGAGTGTAGCACCCATGTTAATTTCCTCGATTCTTCTATGGATATATCGAGCAATGATAAATCAAAAGCAGTGTGGTGTAAGGTTGGGATTGCTATCAAATGGGTCATATCAGTAAGAAGGGTTGCTGCTGCTGCTGCTGCTGCCAAGAGAAATGCAAACTTGTTTTATTTTAACTATTATTAGACTCTTCTGGTTTCATATCTCAGGTTGAATGTGCCTAGTTCCAAGTCTGGGATATTACAAGTTCATTAAATGACTTGTAATTAGTTGTATTAGTGTTTTCTGAAGCTTACCTTGTTCAATTTCAATTGCAGCGATGAGACATGTAAGATGGAGTCCTCCTGTGCAATATTATAGTGTTAACATATGTGTGGGATGTTGTCTGTAGAATAGTTTTATACATAATGTCTATCATCATTCAAAGATTACTATGTTGGTAGTTTGTATTTATTTCCTGTAAAAACATTATGTATTATTGAACAAACAGATCAATGAGATAATAGTTAATAGTTTTTAGGGTTAACAATGTTTTCCACCCGTGTAATATAGATTATTTCTGGTTTTTGTCCCTATAAAATTTTCGGTTTGATTTGCATCCTTGTAAAACTTTTTTTTTCTTCCGAAAAACACCCCTCCTCCATCCAACTCATGAAATGCGCATATGTGGCGTTGACTTTTTTTTTTTTTATTTTTAATTGTCCACATCAGATTTTATTTTTTAAAGTATCTAAAAATTAATTTTCAAAAATAAAATATCAGAAAAATATTCAGATTTTTTTCAGAAAAATTCAAATATTAAAAAAATCAGAAAAAACGATAACATTTTTTTCGAAATTCAAATATTAAAAAATCATAAAAAATATTCGGTTTTTTTTCAAAATTTTTTTTTTTTAAAGATTCTGGAGTAGGAGTAAGCATGCCACATAAACATATATGCATAGTCAGCATGTCACACAGTGTACCACGTCAGCAAATATACATAGTGACATGGGAGTGGGGTGTTTTCCCAAAAGTTAAAAGTCCATCTCTTTGTTTTATGTTACTGTACCCTGCGACTATTTCTTTTGGGAGCAGAAAAAATTGAATTATTGTCATTAAATGCAGAGATTGTTATTTGTTCAATTTGTCTATCCCCTTAAAAGTTAAAGCAAATTAAATTACTGATGAAACAACTACATTTTAATAAGAAAATAAGATATTAAACTGGATCCCTCTAGCAACCACTACTTGTAGTTCTACCCATCACTCCAATAAACCAACCTCAGTTGTAGAACTTAATCGAACTAATTAATTTCAAAGTTGTAATTTGCCACTTTGAAAAATAATATTTTAGTAATTTGTTTCTTAATGATCACAATATGTCACATCTAACTAAACAATGTGACTTACTCTCTATGGTGCAAAAATGAGTAATAGTAATAATTTGCATGTTACATGCAATCAAATCCCCACCGTGCCTGCATTATATACAAAGTGACATGAACAATGATGTCATGTTACTTTTCACAGCTTTGGTTTTTAACTACTTGAACGAGTTATCGTTTAAAAGAGGTTAAATTATTTCATGGTACTTTAAGTTTGAGGTTTGTAACATGTTGATCTTTTAAGTTATTTTAATTGGATATAAGTTCTTTAAGTTTGAGGTTTGTAACAGATTGGTCCTTTAAGTTATTTTGGTCACAAATAAGTCCTTTAAGTTTGTAAACGTTTTCGATTTAGTCCTTCTATTAAACAAACAATGATATGGTAGAATGACTAAATTGAAAACTTTTGCAAACTTAAAAGACTTATTTGTGATCAAAATAACTTAAAGGACTAATCTGTTACAAACCTCAAACTTAAAGGACTTATGTGTGGCCAAAATAACTTAAAGGATCAATCTATTATAAACCTGAAACTTAAAGGACTCATAAAGTAATTTAACTTAAAAAAATATAAACTTGAGAGCTCTCCATATATTCATTTATGCTTGGATAGTGTAAGCACAAGATGAAACGATGATTCTTGGTGCTTTCTCAAAAGAAATTTCTACACAGCACATCAGTTAATTAATTAATCAGCATACAATTGATGAGTGAAATTTCTCACGAATTTCAGGAAGGGAGAGGAGTAGGCGTGGTGTGGTAGTAATTTGTATATATAAACATGAGTCAACGCTTAAAAAGAGAAATTCTTTATATGAACTCTTACCCAACATATCATTCTTACATCCAACCAATTAAAATCTAACACCTCATTAAAATAATAAAAAGAATTAATATCAAAAAAAATTCTCAATATTTTTAATATTTCTCTCTTCTTTTTCCACTTTCTTTAACCGACAAAAACTACCCACCACCATTTATGTTTCCATTTTCTTAATTAAAATCAAACTTTTTTTAAAGTTAATAACATGTGTCATTTTTTTATTGGTTTGGTGTAAAAATGATGTCTTAGGTGAGAGTTCATGCAAGAATATTTCTAATTATCTACAGACATCTCAAATTTATAAGTTAGCGGTTAGTTGTTTCTGTTACTGTTACTGCTTTAGAAACTTCAGTTTCAGGTGTTCTTTCATTTTAAGTACAATCAATTATGTACTATTAATGATTTTAATTTGGGAACTTCTACGGTACACTCGTAGATTGAGGTGTATCGGTACTCTTTCTTCCTATATTTATAAATTAACAATTAATTTTATGAAATAAATAGCTATTTGTCGACATTTATATTTTAGAAAATATCATTTCATAAGAAAAACACATCATTTGTTGTTTATAAGAATCATAGTAAGTTTTTTTACATACTCTCGTATAAAATAATGAAAGTTCTCTATTATAAGCAATAAAAATTAAAAAAAAAATCAATTTTATTTCGTTGACACTTTTGATGAACAAGATTTAATCACTATAATTGTAAATGATAAAAAAATAACATATTTTTTTTCAAAAAACAACTCATTTAACTATAAATTTAAGGGTTTGATGTACGGGTACACACAAATATGTTGGATGTACGGTATATTTTTCCATTTAATTTTAATTAATAAATAAATAAATTGTGAATCATCCGCATGTGACAAGATCTTGTACCAACTTAAACGAACACTTTAAAGTCATTTTTATAGACGAAATAAATAATAGTACATTAATAGTTCATTAATGTACTATAAAAGATCTTATATAGACGAAAATAACATATGTTGTAATTTTTTAATGTACTATAAAAGATCTTTTATAGACGAAAGAAATAAATAATGTCACTTTTATAGACGAAAATAACATAAGTTGTAATTTTTTATCTCATTAATTAAAAATTTAAGTAATTTAATTTAATTGCTAAGGAATGATAATATTATAAAAATAAAAAAAGTTAAATAGGATGAAAAAAATGTTACACGAAAACATAACATCTTTTCATATAAAATTTTAGGTATTTGAAAAATTAAATAGAAAAGGATTAAATTGTAAATAAAGTAGTTTTATATAAATGATAAAATAAGTCACACCAAAGGTTTTATTCATTTTATATATACAATTGTCAATTAACGATATTCTCACACCAAAAGTTCCTTAACGATTCTCACAAAATTTTTATTTTTAGTTCATTTTCTAAAAAATTATCGATTCTCACAAAAAAAAAAAAAGTTCATTTTATAATAAAAGTTGTACATAAAATAGTTTTATATCCAATTTTGTCTACACTTAAGTATTATCCATCGATGAGATTGTCAAGTCTACAATAAGTTTAAACACATGAAGTGAGATTTGAGTTGGATGCCTCCTAAAATTGGACCAATTTGTATTGACCTAGATATTCTATTATGTCAATACATATACTATTATATATTAGAGGCGGGATCCGTTGACACCATATATAAGCCTTTAGATTTACACCAAATATAAACCGTTATATTTGATTGATCCAACGACTCATATTATGTCAATAGTAAATGAAAAGAAATCACATGATGATGAAAAAAGGAAATTATCTCTATAGAAGATATTGCTTGATTTGCAATTGATTTTTTCCTTTCCCTCTCTCATAGTAAAATATGACCTGCAAAATAAAATAAAAAATGGCACTTTGTTTCCAATGAAAACAATATGATTTCCATGTTTGTGAAAGAAAATAAAAAACGACAGTTTGTTATTAGTGAAATTTCAACACTGTTTTTTTTAACTAGGATCAGGGTTAATCATTCTTTTTTTATTTTAATTGAGTACGGATGGGTCACTTGTTTTTGTGCAAAGAATAAAATTATTTTTAACAAACCAATATGGCAGGAAAAAAACTTGCAATTGCAGAGGTAAATGGCATAGCAATAGCACAAAAAGTATAGTTTCGTATTTTGAGAAGAAAGAGAAGACAATTAATTGTAAATTAAACAATATCTCATATAGAAATAATTTCTATATAATCTCCTTTTTTTTTCTCATCATTATATGATTTCTTTCTATTTATTATTGACATAATATGAGTTGTTATATCAATCAACTACAACAATTAAAATTTGGTGTAAATCTTGATGTCAACGGATCATGTCTCTATATATTAATAGGCAAATGGTAATTAGTGTGTTAAAGGTATTTTTAATAGAAATTTATAGTTTTGATGAAAATATATTGATTTCAATAAGGGACGTATGTCATTATGACACTGGTTAAAGAATTTTAAATTAGAATTTTTGTGTAGAATAGAATTTTATTTTATTTTAACTTTCAATTTACAACTTTTATATTCATTTTTTTAACATTTGCTTTAAGGATTTTTTTTGAGAGGATCCTGTTTTATATAACTTCCAAGAAAAAGGTTATATACAAGAGTTCGATGAATCACTCTGTAGTATCATATGATTTTATTATTATAGTGTTAACATAATGTGTACGGTGTTGTCTGTAAAATAGATTTATACTTTGGTGTCTATCATCATTCAAAGTTTCTATGTTGGTAGTTTGTATTTATTTCCTGTAAAAAAACATTATGTAATATTAAACAAACACATATCAATGTGATAATAGTTTATGATGGTTCAAACCTCAGAGTCAACCTTATATTGTTCTATGTTACTGTCCTGAAGCTTTTTCTTTTGGGAGCAGAAAAATTGAAAACATTTGTCGTTAATTGTTATTTGTTCAATTTGTCTATCCCATTAAAAGTAAAGCAAATTAAACTAGTTATGGAACAACTACATTTTGATAAGAAAATAAGATATTAAACTGGACCCCACTGTGTTGTAGCCATATGTATTATGTTGTGAATGCATCCAAATTAGTAGTTTTATATTGTGAAAATTAGTTAAGCAAAGTCTACTGTAAATACGCCACACTACACTACATTAATTTACAAGAATCTCAAACCACTAATTCTGTTGAAGTAACAAAAATAAAGGTATTGTATTGGGGTGTTTATGTCCAGTTGTTAATGTATACATATGAAGCCCATAAACTTCAAAATGGGTGACGTACTATATTCCTTGTGTATCCTGCATCGATACCTATTTGATATTTTCCGATACGTATCGAAAGAGTATCAGATCATTAAATTTTAATATTTTTAAAAATAATTATCTGATATTTTTCCGATACTTCCCGATACGTATCAGAAGAGTATCAGATAATATAAATTTTTATTTTTTTTATATTATTTTGATTTATGTTTTTTTCTTTAAAAAAGTAAGGAAAAAACGTCATATTACTATAGCACTAACAATGTTCCTTTTGGATATAGTATAGCATTGATGGTGCTCTTTTTGGGATAATATTGTATATATAATTGACTAATCATCACTCTCTGAATCGTCAATATTACTTATATTTATGTTGATATGTTACGGGCCTATGACTGGTTTCTTGTGTTTGTTAATATATCTGTATATTAAAAAAAATTGTTATAATTATATTGTACATTTAATTATATAATTTTTTTTATTAACGTATCCCGGCCATATCGTATCTTGAGTTTTGAAAATTTTCCGTATCGGTGCCGTATCGTATCTTGTATCTGGGCTTTATAGATGTATACCTATGAACGTTTAGCCGTTTAGGTATCAAAAAAGTGTGGTTCATGTTGAAGAAAACATAACTTTCTTGAGTTAACTTTCTTGAATTAAATATCATTACTGTCCCGTGAGCATAGCTCAGTTGGTAGGACAATGCATTATTATATGCAGGGGCCGGGGTTCGAACCCCAGACACCCCACTTATTCACCTTATAAGGTGAATTCTAGCCACTAGGCTACCTGACAAAAAAAAATATCACTACTTTTTCTTTTCAGATTCCCAACTCTGCATTTTTTGTCACTGAAACATAAAGGATTAGGCTCGTCATAAATTAGAATATCACTGAAACATAGTTGTTTTATATAAGAAAAATGCTAACTTGTGCCCTAAGGGCACAAAATAAGGATCTAAAAATAGAATTAAATGTTACATTGAAAAGATAACTTTTTAAGTTTTTAAGATTATGATTTCCAAGATTAAATTTCTATAGTTAGTTTCTTATCTTGTGCCCTTAGGGCACAAGTTATCAAGACCCTTTATATAAAAGCAAAAATGTTACATTGACATTGACAAAGAGTACAAAAGACAAAAGTATTTCAAATTTACGAACTAAATATTTTAAGGCAACTTCATTGATTATTAAATCAATCTAAAAATAAACAACCACTACTCCTAGAGGTGTCAAAACGGGCTACCCGGCCCGTGACGGGCTAGTCCATGTCGGACACAGGCTTTTTCGGGCCGGGCCAAAAAGACCCGGATGATAAACGGGCACAAATATAGTTGTCCAAGCCCGGCCCTTTGCGGGCCACGGGCTTTCGGGCCTACCAATTAATAAAAAAAATTAATTTTAAAAATAAAAATGACTTAAAATTATTCACACCACATATTGTTTTTTTTCCAAACAACTCCACGTAGAATTCTTAAAATTATGACTTTACGACCCGTAGAATTCATATAAAAAAGCAAACAAAAGGGACCGAATCTGTGATAAGTTGGAAACTTTAAATGGATAAGAAAGAATAGCTCAACCACGACATAATAATAATGACAATTTCCAAACAATTGAACATGGACAGTAACAGCAAAGTGGTGGAATTGAATTGGAAATAGAGGCGCATCAACAAGGGAGTCAAATGGAATTGAGTAATAACATCGCAGCAGCAATTACAATTGACAATAAAGGATTTTAATTTGAAATAGAATGATAAAACTATACCAGGAGCAATCGAAATTAAATAGAATAGTACTACTGAATACTTAATAGATTTGCATAAAAATAAAGGTTATGAATACTTAAGACAAACAAAACAGTGAAGTGGGTAAAGAAAAAAAAAACTGATTAGTTATTAATAAAAATAATCGAGCTTTCGGGCTACCCGGAGCCCGGCCGGACTAGCCCGCCACAGGCTCAGGCTAAAAAGCCTTCGTACTAATCGGGCTAAAATTTGGTTGTCCAAACCCTTCATTTTTCGGGCTTTCTCGGCCCGACCCGGTAGGCCCGACCCATTTTGACAGCTCTAACTACTCTACCCATCACTCCAATAAACCAATCTCAATTGTAAAACTTAATCTGACTAATTAATTTCAAAGTTGTAATTGACCACTCTAGCAACTTTGAAAAACAATCTTGCAATTTGTTCCTTAATGATCAAAATATGTTACATCTAACTAAACAAGGTTACTCTCATAAATCTTTTACCCTTAAACATGATCTCTCAATGGTGCAAAAATGAGTAATAATAATTTGCATGTTACCTGCAATCAAATAAAATGAGTAATAACTAAACAATGATGTCATGTCACTCTTCACGGCTTTGGTTTGTAATTACTTGAATAAGTTATCATTTTTTAAAGGATAATGTTAACCAATCCTCAAGGACATTGGTTAAGCAGACAAAAGAAGCAAGATTATATTGAAAAGTGATGTAATAATTAGTTTGTCAAAAATAACAATTTATATTTCCAAGATAATTTTTTTTATTTTTGGATTCATTAACTAGTGTCCCCGAGACACGGATTAACAATACCCCTTTTTAAAATATAAACTTGAGGAGCACTCCATATTTCTCCTTGTATAGTGTAAGCACAAGATGAAACCAAGATTTCTCGTAGAAATTTCTCCACAACACATGAGTTAATTAATTAATCAGTGAAATAAAAGTAGGTGTGGTTGTATAAATACGAGTGAATGATAGCCACGCAAGTAGTATATGTCCTTAACCTTATAATCAACGCGGTTAATTATCCACCGACATTTCAAGTTTCCGAGTATGTGGTCGTTAGTTGTTTCCGTTACTGCTTTAGAAATTTCTGCTTCAGGTGTTCTCTCTTCTTTTTTTGTTTGGCAGTGAGGTGTTCTTTCTTTTTATCGATTATTATTAATAATTTTAATAAACAAAAAAAATTGTGAACCAATATGTGACTAATTTTTTTTTGAATGGCAAAATATATTATATAAAGAGAGGATTAAATCCCAAGTATTACACCAGAAAAAAATAAAAATACACCAAAACACCTAACGAAAAATCAACAACAACCAATTTTCCATGACCACCAATGGAGATAAAAAAAGCAACCTACGATAATTTGTTGCATTAATGTATCGGTCTTTCCGCTTTTATCGATAGAAATAGTAATTTTTTATAAGTTATTTGATTGCTAAGGAATATAAAATGATGAAAAAAGCTAAAATCAAAAGAAAAATATTTTACACACAAATATAGTATCTTTTACTATAAAATTATAGACATTTGAAAAATATGATCGTTTGATTAAATAAAAAAAGATTAAATGTAATTAAATAGTTTTAAATAAAGGGGAAAATAATAAGTCATAGCAAAAGTTGAATTCATTTTATATATACTATTGAAAGATGAAAAGTTTAGGCAACACTCACAAAGATACCTATCAATCAAATTTTTATTTTAAGAAGTCAAACTTACCTACCACCGGAGAGAATTGTACTAGAGACTTTGAAAGGTGCACACTTCAAGGTCTCAACACAATACCACAATATCAACCTAAGTTGGTTCCATTAACCACAGTGGCGGATCTTGACTTATTTACTTGGGGGTACCGAACTATTATGGAATATATATTAAAATGATTTAAGTAATAGCAAAAGAAGTTAAGTGCGCTGGTGGTTTGATTTGCTGTAAACATGCGTGGTTGGTGCAGGTTTGAGTCCCCATGGGGCGTTTTTTTTGTGGATAAAAGATTAAAAATACATAAGAAATACATAAAAAAAAAAAGACACTTACAAAGGGTCGAACGTGCGACCTTCGGCATATTGAGGCACCCCCTTTCCACTGCAATCACTGGGAATTTGTCATAAATATAGACATAATACTATATATATAGTAAATTC
>Ga0315914_1009734_pt1 | contig 12235 bp, 7 predicted proteins | sample MpolenodulesMG_FD_203920 | JGI IMG/M metagenome (GOLD analysis project Ga0315914, IMG submission 203920) | Medicago polymorpha root nodule microbial communities from Los Angeles, California, United States - elongated nodules | ecosystem: Host-associated > Plants > Roots > Nodule | place: USA... | reverse complement strand
ATATATATATATATATATATATATATATATATATATATATATATATATATATATATATATATATATATCAACCAAAATACGTGCATAATGGACAAATAGACAGTTTTTTGTGAATTCATCAATGGAAAGAGGGGTGCCCAAACTAGAAGCAATTTCAAAAAGCAATGTTGGTCTCCAATACTCTTGGGGGAGGTTCATAGTTCGAATCCAAACTTGTGCATGTAAAAGTTTTTCCTTGGAAGGATTGAAGTCCTTTCGTAAACACGAAAACCTCAAGATGTATGGTTTGAGATTCAACAACCTTAAGGACCATAATTTTCGCATCTCTTAAACTGTGTTAAAATGAAGTTCAAAGAATCTTTTGCAAAGGGGCATAATATTCGAATTTTTCAAATTTGGCCATAGAGAGGACATTTTCTTGTAAAGATCACGTGTGGTTAGGGGAGAATCCCCCATTTGAAGAGTTGACCTACCGTGTAAGCTTCGATGACCAACCTCTACCCCTAATTCATACTCATGCAGAGATTTTCACGCTAACAGAGTCCCCTTTAACCGTTCTTGGGGGAAGCTGGCATAGAGGCAAATCACAACTATTTGAAACTGCCTAAGAAAACAATTTATTTTTCCTCTGGCACTGCGGTGGAGCTAGGAAATTCCATTGTCAAAACATTAAAATTAAGCTAATCGAATCAACATTATAAAGAACGAAATAAATTGTGAAACCAATACCAACACCGACGAGCGACAGAGCATGTAACAGAAACTTCAGAAAACCAAAATGTTCGAGAAGAAGAACACCAATATCTACCAAGAAATAGCTCTGGGAGCAGGAAGACGTACTAGAGAAGTAGAAAGGTCAACCGATTGTAGCACTGACGAGTAACGATTAACATAAAGGAATCAACGGAAAACCATAGAAGCAACACAAAATCTTCAACAGAGGAGAAGAACCTTGAAGAAGATCCGGAGGTGCATTGGAAAATTGTAGAGAACCACCGTATGAACCACTGACGAACACCAGTAACTATCGCCGGTGTTAGTTAGAACACCAGATCGGAGGACAGAGAACAAAGTGTTCTCCCCTAATAATCATTTGAAATTACTTTTACTAATCCAATAATTCATAAGGAAATGTGCACTTAGCAATTTAGAGTTTAGGCGGTAGGTAAACTAAGTCATACTAAAGATTGTTCCAGCAAGGATTCGAACAATTTTCTTCCAAATGATTTGTATTTTTTTTTCTCCCAAATAATTTGTATTTTCTTGAAGCTCATTAATCATTTAAGCTCAACTAATTGGTTAACATTTAATTACATAAAAACAAATTAAATTTTTACAAATGCTGCTACAATGTACGTGGTGTTGATCTTTTCTCATCTTCAAATCTTAAACTACTTTTTTTTTTAAAACATATCATATCACCAATTTTTAGTTAAAAAATAAGAAGGGGCCAAAACTGTTTAATTTTAAAATAGAGGGACCAAAACTGCAAAATAGTGAAAATTAGGGACCAAAACTGCAACTAAGAAAGCAAGAAACTATTTCAATTTATTTATTTGTTTTATTTTGAAGAAAATATCTTGTAGTTGTAAAAATATATTACAATTTCAAAAAATTCGTTTGGAATTGGCTATTTGTATGATGTTCCATTCAGATGCAAACAACCGTCGATAAAATCTACATCAACGGTTCCTTTCATCCCTTTTCACCATCCTAAATATTTTCCAAATTTTCACAATTCCCGTGTTTACCCTTCCCTTCATAATCTCATCCTTTATATATCACACCAAATCCCAGTTTCCTCTCAATATCACAAACCCTAATTTCTTTCGCATTTCAATCAAGTCAACCACCATGGCATGTACCAAGGAAACAAGTCACAAATCCATTGGAGGCAAAGAACCGTGCAAAGAAATAGCCATTAAAAGAGCTTGGAAATCAGATCCGACAACCGGAGGAGTGAAGATGCCACACTGTTTCAGCCTCGAAATCATTGCACTTCGTGAGATCCACAGGTAATAGAGACACATCTTAATGTTACTGAATTTATTAGTCATCCATATGAAAGTTATATGCACAGAAACACATAAGATCTCACTAGTCTCGAGTTTCATTCCCTTACACTCTCAATATTGCAATCAATCATTTTACCATTTGATGATATATTACTCCATTTTGGGTTCTCTAATAAATGAAAAGATCTAAAAATATGACATACTGCTACTACATAACAATAAATTATAAAATTGAGAATCAATACAGGGCCCAAAAATCGTCTAAAGTCCAAACGCCATTGTTACTACCACGTGGAAACTTAACAACAATTGGATCAAAATCAAGTCTCATTGCTTAGGGCTCACTATATCTCATTTTATTGAATTCGTTTAAGTTGAGAGATAGAGCGTTTGAAGCCATGAAATTTGGTTTTGATCCCGCGTTTAAGTTTTCACAAGGGAGCAACATTGGTCCTTGGACTTTGATGATTTATGACTCCATGTTGATTCCCAATTTTATAATTATTGATATGTAGTAATTTTTAGATCTTTGTTATAGATTTCGACCGCTGACAATTGGCAACCTATTTTATCAATTGTTTGTCTCCCTGATATAGACTAGATGAAGAAAAAGGTATTTAACTTTGAAAGATTTCTATTAATTCAATTGATTTTACTATATATTATTGGATGTAGAAGATTATTACACGTCCTTCTTTCGTGTGTATAAAATTGAAATAGCTATTGTGTAGTAAAATAAATGAACGATGGTCTGCATAATTTCAGGCTCAAAGATTGTTATATTAGCTTTATGACATTTTGGCAGCGGCACATCGGGACAAGAGGAGGCTAGCGCTGACATGGTAATGTGTCGTTCCTCCAAATATAACCTACCAAGTTCAACATTTTTGTGCAAAATTTTTCACATTTAATCTCACCCTTTCTGTTTTTTTAGAAGATTCAATCTCACCCTTTATAATAGTCATTTACCCCACATTTATTTTCTTAATAATTGAGTCACATAGATCATTGAAACACGAATAGATAAAACCAACTATAAAACCAACTTGAAATGAACCCTTAGACAACCTTAATTAGAATACAAATAGATAAAAAAAAATTGATGCAGGGGAATTCCCGTAGTATTTTTATTTTAGTTCAAATTTAATAATTTCTGTTTTATTTTTTATTTTGGATTTTCGGCCTATTAGGGTTTTGTTATTCCCCTAGTATTTAAGTTTAAGAGTTATAGCCTAAGAGACAGTTTTTATTCATTCAATATATTTTAGAGAGTTTTCTCAATTTCTGGTGGATTCTAAAACCCTACTTTCATAAGTTTGTCGCTTGCAAACTTATATCTTTTCAATCTAGGTTTAGCGCTTGCTAAACTTTTCTTTTGACTGCGTCAATTGGTATCAGAGTAGGTTTCTCATGTTCTTTTCCGAACGTGATCAACCATGGGAGAACAACCAGTGACGAAATCAGGGCTTGAGGGTACATTCGTGGCTTTTACCACGACCATCAATGTTTTCACTTCACAAGCGGCAATTTTCACAACTCAGCTGAATAACCACGCCAACAATAGCAAAAACAATCAGAATATGGGAGGTGGACCAATTAGGGTTCCACGTGATAGAAACAATCGAATTATTGAGGATTTGAGTTTTTCAAAGGTGGAGGAGACTGATGTGAAAATTTTTGAATACATTGATAAAATTGACGCTGCAATAGAAAAATGAGAAATAAAGAATAAATTTTCTGTGAGCAGTTCGGAAGGTAAAAACTACTGGGAGTAATTGCTAAAAGACAGATATCAAGAGCAAAATTCTTGGGAAAAGGGAAGCGAAGCCGCATAACATTACTGGGGGAAAAATTTGCTTGTCTAGAAGGTATAGGCTCCGACGGCGATGATGGTGATTAAGAAGTGGATCTTACTGATGGTGATTCAAATTCAACTGTAACTACTACTGCTAGAAGACCTTACAAAAAGAAAACTCTTAACACATACCCATCGCCTTTAATGGAAGGTGATGGAAGATCACTAAAAGTGCTTGGTTTTACTCAAAGTCAAAGAGCTTCTTTCTTGCAGATTTTAATGAGATTTGGGGTCGACCCCCATGCGTGATTTCTGAATTTCCAACACAATAAACACAATTTAGTTAGCAAACATATATATCAACCAAAGTAGAGAATAATCCAATTGCACAACTTTTAGAATTGAGAAATTTTATAGTGATAAATTGACATGTTTTTGTGGCAGAGTTGTGAATACCTATCTTATACACTGGTGAGAATAATGAAGCTTGGATGGGATTTTCTCAAACATGTTCAACAAAAAAGAAGTGTACTATGAGTACTCAATCTAAAACCTGCAATAAACGTTTATTTTTCATGAAATGTGAGACTCTTCCTCACGCTTATATAGCAACAAGAAGGTATTTCAAATTCATCATCATTACAAAGTAAATGATGATAGAAAATATTTTGCAATAAAAGTTATCACATAAAAAAAAGAGGTGATCACATAAGATAACAATATAAAAAAGAGGTAGACAATATTAATATATAAGTGATTTCTTTTTAACTCACTTAGCATGCAACTAACTCAAATGGCACGATGCAATATATAATGTTTTGAATGTCATTCAATCATGTAAACCCAATTGCATAATATAAAAAGTGTTGAATAATTGAAAAAAGGAAAAACCAAAATAGGCTAAAAAAACACCAGCCCAAGAGACGATTAATACACATAACAAAAGAGTTTTGAGATAACTTGTAAAGTAAGCAATTATCCATCTACGTTTTCTTCCTCATCTTCATCAATTTCTAGCGTTGTCTGCTTGCACACAAACATTCTTTAACTCCAACCATTGTTTGATGCAGTCAAGATGAAAGATATGCACACAATCAAGTCTACCCATTCTCTCGCCCTCCACATAATCCTCCTAATAAACATGAAATATGACAGTTACGAGACTTGTACATTCTCATGTTTTTGGATTTTAATATTTAGTTCAACTATTCTTACAAAATCAGCTTGTTAGAATATAAGAGTCACTTCGTCAAAAACAAAAGAATATATAGGTGTAACTTTTTATAAAAAAAAATAATTAATATTTTTTTTCAATGTGGGACTTTGATTTTCTCAATATCATATTGTTCCCTAAAGAGTTTCATGTGCTGTTAGAAAAAGTTAAATCACAAACTACCTAAAGAGTTTCATGTGCTATTAGAAAAATCACAAACTAAATTAATTACTAGCAAATAAATGTGAATCAAATTTTGAGGTAATAGAAATGACATTTCAAAAAGAAAGAAACAAGTAAATCAATGTTTTCCCATCTATCACTAAAAAAGAGAAAAACAATCTCTTATACATGCTATTGTAAAAAGTTGAATCACATACAAAAATAAGAAATATCTATAAAATAAAACGAGTCTTTAATTTTACCATGTCTAAACACTTAGGAGTGACAAAATAAGAGATGGATTTTTTTTTTACGAAGTTAATTGTGTTGACCTAATCTTGAAATTTCATGTGTTTGACTACACTCAATTAATTAATTAATGAAACATGTAGTTGGCCTCACCTGTCATATGTTACATGTTTGATTCTGAGTACTTGTCTCCTCAGAATTGATCCGATAAGTTTCTTGTTGAATGTACCAGAAGATGTCTTGTTCTGTCAGTCCTGTCTCGAAACTCTTCCATTGATCACTCTCAAGTTCCAAAATTATCTATATGTTAATTTAATTCATTACATTTAATTGAATATGATCTTCTAATCATAATTAACTCAAACTTTCCCAATTTTTCACGCTTAGAGATCACAACTCTCACACTTAACTCAAACTTTCCCAATTTTTCACGCTTAGAGATCACAACTCTCACACAAAACCCCAAATAGAAAAAACCGACATATTAATGGATGACTCTAATTCTATCTCTTACCACAACATCCACGTGTCCGCATCCTAATAGTTTTTTATTATTTGAGATTTGTGTTTCCCAACTGCCAAAGTGAAATTCCGATTTTCTCATTCTTTTTCTTTTAATTAATTAATAAATTAGAAGATCATATTCAATTAAATGTAATGAATTAAATTAAAATATAGATAATTTTGGCATTTGAGAGTGATCAATGGGAGAGTGTCGAGACAGGACTGACAGAACAAGAAATCTTCAGGTACATTCAACAGGAAACTTATCGGATCAATCTTGAGGAAACAAGTACTCAGAATCAAACATGTACCATATGCCAGGTGAGGCCAACTACATGTTTCATTAAATAATTAATTGAGTGTAATCAAACACGTGAAATTTCAAGATTAGGTAAACACAATTTACTTCGTAAAAAAAAAATCCATCTCTTATTTTGTCACTCCTAAGTGTTTAGACATGGTAAAATTAAAGACTCGTTTTATTTTATGGATATTTCTTATTTTTGTATGTGATTCAACTTTTTACAATAGCATTTATAAGAGATTGTTTTTCTCTTTTTTAGTGATAGATGGGAAAACATTGATTTACTTGTTTCTTTCTTTTTGAAATGTCATTTCTATTACCTCAAAATTTGATTCACATTTATTTGTTAGTAATTAATTTAGTTTGTGATTTTTCTAATGGCACATGAAACTCCCTAGGTAGTTTGTGATTTAACTTTTTCTAATAGCACATGAAACTCTTTAGGGAGCAATATGATATTGAGAAAATCAAAGTCCCACATTGAAAAAAAAATTTAATTTTTTTTTTTTATAAAAAGTCGCACCTATATTCTTTTGTTTTTGACGGAGTGACTCTTATATTCTAACAAGCTGATTTTGTAAGAATAGTTGAACTAAATACTAAAATCCAAAAACATGAGAATGTATGAGTGTCGTAACCTTCATATTTCATGTTTATTAGGAGGACTATGTGGACTATGTGGATTGCGAGAGAATTGGTAGACTTGATTGTGTGCATATCTTTCATCTTGGCTGCATCAAACAATGGTTGGAGTTGAAGAATGTTTGTCCAATCTGCAAGCACACAGCGCTAGAAATTGATGAAGATGAGGAAGAAAACGTAGATGGATAATTCCTTACTTTACAAGTTATCTCAAAACTCTTATGTTATGTGTATTAAGCAGGTGTCATGGGTTGGTGTTTTTTAGCCTATTTTGGTTTTTATTTTTTTCAATTATTGAACACATTTTATATTATGCAATTGGGTTTACATGATTGAACGACATTCAAAACATTTTATATTCTACCGTGCCATTTGAGTTAGTAGTATGCTAAGTGAGTTACAAAAAATCAATTATATATTAATATTGTCTACCTCTTTTTTATATTGTTATCTTATGTGATCACCTTTTTTTTTTATGTGATAACTTTTATTACAAAAGATTTTCTATCATCTTTAACTTTGTAATGATTATGAATTTGAAATACCTTCTTGTTGCTATATAAGTGTGAGGGAGAGTCTCACATTTCATGTAAAATAAACGTTTATTGCAGGTTTTAGATTGAGTACTCACACTACACTTCTTTTCCGTTGAACATGTTTGTGAAAATCCCATCCAAGCTTCATTATTGTCACCGGTGTATAAGATGGGTAATCACAACTCTGCCACAAAAAACATGTCAATTTATCACTATAAAACTTCCCGAATCCAAATGTTGTGCAATTGGATTATTCTCTGCTTTGGTTGATATATATGTTTGCTAACCAAATTGTGTTTATTGTGTTGGAAATTCAGAAATCACGCAATGTCACTTTTGTTTGTAGGCGTCTTGGGTGTTTGATACGTGTTAGTTTCCGATACTAAGACATTGTGATTACTTTGAATCATGTTATATTTCCTAGTTATTATCCATATCGATGTAATCGAACAAATGTTGTGTCCGAAATTTGTGTAAGCATTTGTATATCATTGTTGAAGAGTTTCATTACATTAAAAAAAAATGTGCCTTCATTCTTTAGTTGATTATGGACAACTATATATAGAGTTATAGGTTTGTCTTGTTTCTTTTTCTCCATTGAAGATATCAAGGTCAAATCAATTTTATCTGATGTGCATTCATCTGTACACATAGTTTCACCTGGAACTTTATCATTGATCATGTTATGGCTGATTTGAGTTGTGGAAGTCAATGTGATATCGATGTTGCTATTTCTTCAAATTGAAGGTGTGTTGTTTGACACATTTTAGTATGCACTTGTATGATATTAACATGTGTTGCCGCATTAAAAAACTTCTACTATTTAGTACATAAATAATGAGTGATGACACCTTGACATAACAACATTTTAGTGTCAATTATGATTAATTTTGTACTCTTTTAGGAATATGTTATTGTTTTAGGTAAGTTTTGTACTAAGTTGAAGAAATGATCATGAAATAAAAGAATTGCACTAGTCAAGAGATGTTGGCAGGATCCTTTGTGTTATAATATTTGGAATATATTACTATTGATGCAAACGAAGTTAGATCCTTAATAACTTCTGCTTCAAATTACAATATCCAATATCTTGAACTTTCACTAGGTGCTCCAAATGTTAAGTTAGTGTTACCACATAGTTTATCAGCTTTCGAGTCATTGAACGAACTGCATTTAGGACTCAAGTTCACTCTAAATATTCCTAGTGATATTCATTTTCCTAGCCTGAAGAAATTAGTAGTTTCAGATGTTACCTTTGCAAATGAGAACTCGGTTCAACTTTTCTCTGGGTGCCCTGTTTTACAAGAGTTAGATCAGTGTTGAAATTTGCACATTAAGGAAGTTGACGATCAGTGTCGATTATGATCATTCGAGATTGATGTTGTGAATCTTTTATCTTTAAGTTGCACATGCAGTCCAACAGTAGAATTTATACTTGTTAACCTAACCTCCCTAGTTGATGCATACATTGATATCGATCATGTCTATCCACATGGTGAACCATATGCTGCTCAGTCTGCAATTGAACTATTGAGGGGACTTAGTAGTACTCTCAAGTCTCTCAGACTATATAATAATACTCTTGAACTAATGAGAATGTTATGTGTTTCTTATAATTTCACTTCTAATTGTTCCAATTTGATTTTAGTTGCTTTAAAAGCTTAGTAGCTATCTTTCATCAACATACTACAAAGGAGTGTGAGCTTAGTTTTATAGGATACCAAATACCAAACAACCAAACATAGTTCTATATTATTTTTTTGAGGAAAGTTGTACATTATTTATTGTATCATAAATGACGAGGAATTAGCCGTTGGTTGACGGTTACGAGCGTGGTCTTGTAACCATTGACCATTGATGTGCTAAGGAGGGAAGGAGGAGTTATGGTTCGAAGGGAATCCTATGTTCATGTATGCTGGGTTGTAGTCTTATATGGAATAAGGGTGCAAATAACATTTTTGGTCATTTAACGAAACCGGCTTAAGTTGGACCCTTGATCAGATGTGGCGAGATGGACTTAAGTTGGACCGTTGGTTCGTGCGCCCCGTGAACAAACCCATGCACCCCATGGAGAAAATTGATTGGTCTGTGATGCGCGCCACACTACGGAAATTGCCTATTTAAGATTCTATTTCACCCATGACGACTCATTGACATAGAGGTGTGACTATAACAAGTACTAGATGTGGCATTTTTCAGCTTTGAAGCCAACTCTCTCTTTGGAATTTTGGCTATATGAGAGCCAAATGCCAAAGTTCTCACTCAAATCTTTAGCATTACATTCTTCTTTCTTCTTATCTTAATTGGAACAAAAGAGGTTAACAAAATCTGCATGCTGTGTATTGTTGTCGGTAGTCACAGAGCCATTACCCTCAGAACCTTAAAAGACTGGGCCTTGTAGCAAATATTTTCTGTTTTCATTTTTAAATATGATAATATCATCTTGTTTTACATTTTCTTTTCAAAGTTTAGTATAGAAACAATGAAAATAACATTTTATCATTTTCAATGTTGTCTATAGAAAACTCGGTAATAAAAACAAAGTGATATTTTTGTAATTAACAATCAACATATAATGACCACAAACACCAAACTCTTGAAGAGTGGTTTTTGATAGTATATTGCTGACTGCATCTTTTTCATTCTTCCATCATCGGTATACCGATGGCGGCAGAGCATAAAAAGTCAGAAGTTGAATGCAACTCAATAAGATAATAGCCACAGGAGAAATGTCGACCAAGCAGTGAGTGCTATGGCTGCAGCACTATATGCCCATAACAGAATAACTGAACACTCTTCATTTCCTACATCAAACAGCTGAGCCATTGTACCTACATAATGTATCATTAAATTTTGAAGTTAGGAACAAAAATATAATATAGGATTTAATTGATATGCACCGATAGTCTATAGATTTTTACACTGTCAATCAATCATAACTTTTGGATCATTGAAAAATATTTGATTTCAATCATATGTTTACCTTTAAATTCATTCAAAAGATGGTTTGTGATTGATTGACAGTGTAAAAAGTTTTGCACTTAAGGTCCATCAAAATTAATCTTATGTAATGTATCTATGGATAATGAAATAACAAGTAATGTACTTCAATCAGAACGACATCTATGCATATATGTAATCATATCACTTACTAATATTCATTGCTGGTGGCATTGCGTACTGCATCACCAGAGTGTACTGAAACAAAGGATCCACTGGGAGAAAGCCGAAATTCGCCGCGGCTTTGACAATAAACAATCCAATAATAGGTAGCAGCAAAAGCCGGGTTACGATGATGCAGATGAGTGTCAATGGTTTTACACTTGATGATTTCAAGCCTGCAGTGAGATTACCGCCAAGCAAAAGTGTGATGCAAGGAATTGTTCCGTTCCTGCAAAGAATTAAGTTTAAACAAATAATTGTGTGGTTAGAAAAGAAGTAGAAACTTTAAGGACTATTTGGTTTTTATGAAGAAATTAAGGCACATACCCAAGTAATTCAAGAGTGCTTTGGATTACTCTAAATGGAGCATTGTCTCCAATTATTAAGTTCCTTAACCATGCAACCGCGCCAAAGAGGAAACCGAAAAACTGATTATGGAATTTGTAATTGTTAAATTTGAAACAAATGTGACAAAATAGAGAAGAAAGGAAGCAAGAAAGAAGATAAAAAAAAGGGGGAACTCACTATAGAAATTGCTGGCGGTGATATTAGTTCTGCTAGAAGATGAGTTAGAACTTCTATCATTCTTTTAAAAAATGATTGTTTCTCCTTCTTCAATTCATGAGACTGATCTTGTTCATTAACCTGAAAATAAAGATAGTTGAGGACAATTCAAATAATCACCGTCTGAAATAAGAGTAAAAGGAATTAAAGGACTAGGATTCAAACCCGATGAATTAGAAAACTTTAACATAACAACTAATAAGCTACATTTGCCGATTCAAAAAAAATAAAAAATTATAGCGTAATTTAGCTCCTAAGGTCTTACAATTTGGCTTTTAGAGTCTTCCGTATAACTCAACGGTAACACTTCTATCACGGTGTTTTCATCGTCTTTTCCCTTTAGAAGGGGAGTATCTACATTTCCTTCAAGATCTTTGTTTGGTGCCTTTATGGTCTCAGCAGCCTCAAGTGCCTTAAATCTCAATGAGCTGCTTCTTATAGTTTGTAAAGTATAGGTCCATACGAAAATACCACCAAGCTGCAATCAAAAAATTATCACAAGACAATACAATAAGATACACTGCATGCTATGTATGAGCAAAATCTATGTAGCACCACAGTTAGAAGACGCGTCTAGTGTCCGGCATGGCACTGACACAGGCGATTAAATTCAATTAATCATATTCTGAAATTATTATTGGTGTCGACGTGTTAGTGCCGTGCTGGTGTCTGTATCAGTGCTTCATAGAGCAAAGTATAAAAATGTGAATAGGATGATGATGCCTTACTGCCATAGAGAAAGATGCGTATGAGAGTGCATTACTGCGACAAACATCACGTGCACCAAATGGGCCTCCTTTCTCATCACATATTGCTGGGATAATTACAATTGGCAAGTTTCCCATGTTTCCTGGTTAATTAAAGCATAGTTCATAAAATCAGATAATTTTAGATAAAGTTTTTCATACACTAACTAACTTTAATGCTATATTAAGTTATATTGTAACAGTTACAATTATTTATCACTCACAATACCTGATGAACAAGCAGCAATAATAAGACCTTCTACTTTCAAGTTAGGCCTTAGTAACTTTACTAATATCCATCCTAAAATCCCTCCAATTAAGAAGGTGAGTCCAACATTAACCG
>Ga0315914_1009731_pt1 | contig 12240 bp, 12 predicted proteins | sample MpolenodulesMG_FD_203920 | JGI IMG/M metagenome (GOLD analysis project Ga0315914, IMG submission 203920) | Medicago polymorpha root nodule microbial communities from Los Angeles, California, United States - elongated nodules | ecosystem: Host-associated > Plants > Roots > Nodule | place: USA... | reverse complement strand
TTTTATTTTAATTTATAAGCTCTCACTAGCGAAAATCGTATCTTCATAAACTGTTTTTTCATAAACAACCTTAAAAACTTATAAATAATACATAAAAACTTATTTATTTGCATAAGCTATTTTATATAAGCTCTAAAATAAGCTAATCCAAACGGGCCCTTAGTAATAGGTGGGTTAGCTGTAGAGTTCAGGTGTTGTTATGCATAGTTTGAGCGAATGCTGCTCTGCTGTTGTTGTGCGTTCTTTTCGATGACAATGTTTCTTTTTGTTGGGGTCTCTTAGCATTTAGGCGTGTATTTGTTGATGTGTTGTTTTGGCTCGGGTGGGGCTGCTGTTGTGTCTGTCAATTTGTTTTGTTCTTCTCTTTAAGGGCTGACACATTGTGTGTTAAAGGGGTTTTACCTCACTTTGTAATGTTGTTGCGCACCTAGCTTGTCTTGTGTTTGGTCTTGCGTCTTTCATAAAGTTTAGCCGTTTCAAAAAAAAAAAAAACTTGTTTGATATTTTTTTCCTGCTTATATTTGAGATGGGAGGTAGTACCTTTTAGCTTCTGGATCTTTGGCTTTAGTAATTTGTGTTTGATTTTGTTCTCTTTGCAATTGTCTACTATGAACGTAACAACTCTGTTGGATATTCGGACTGTGATAAGTTTTAGGAACAGAAGGTTCCTTTTTTGGATTCAACAACAACGTTGAACAATTTTAGAAAGGGTAAAGATAAAGATTTTCTCTGTCTATTAAAGTTCAAGTTCAACTCAATATTTTCTTGCTTGTTTGAGGAATTGTGGTTAACTTGTTCTAATTGCAATAGTGTATCAAATAATGAAGTCAATTTAAACGTCATTGTCATGATTTTAATCATGGTGTTTTATGGGTTTAATTTCAGGTTGAGCCTCTGATCATTTGATATTAGGATGGATGTGTGATACTTCCAAGTAGCAATTATCAAGATAGGCAATGATCATTTGATATTTGGCTGGATATATTTTTTAAATGATACATTGAAATATTTTTACTATTTTGATTTTATGTTTATTTATTGTTAAGAGTTTTGAACTTAACTGAAATGGATAGATTGGTGGTCATCTGCCCATTTAAAAGTGGCGATGTTTTGAAGTGAAATAGATGCGCCATAACAGTGGCCATAAATGTTCTTTTGGCAGATTTACTATAGCTGATAGCTTCAGCGCACAAGTATATAAATGTTCCTTGTGTTCCAGGTTTCCAGATATTCTCTTGTAGTGAACTTCATATTTTTATTTCAAACTAATAATTTTTTAATTTACTCTACACATGACTTTTTTTACTTGGAAAAAGCTTTTTCAAAACCAACTAGAAACATATGTCTGTTATTGAAACTTCAGTGTGATCCTATGATATATGAACCCTTTGAATGGTTATGCTCGTGTGTGTGTGTATATGTGTCTCAACAAAAATAAGATTCGAATTAGCTTACAACTCCCTAATTAATCATTTATATATAAAGCTGCTAACTTACACCTATCTAAAAACACTAAGGTGCAAGTTAGCAAATCCCCTACCGTTAAGCTCCTTCCACTGTCGTTTAAAGGAATAAAAGCATTGCTTCTTTCTTTGTGATTCCAAACGTTCTGCATGTATACAATTGATAAAATGCTCCCATAGCCCCCATCCAATATCCAACAAAATATAGTGAAATCAAAGTGTTAAAACCATTTAAACAATTCAAAATTGTTAAACGATAATCACACTCATGTTACCGACAACTAAAAACAGAAACACTAGAAAGCTTCAAACCACCATTTGAGAGGCCATAAAAAGAGAGGACTGCTAAGAAGTATGGATACGAACATCGACACTAGATACAACTCGGATACTGACACGCCAATAACGTTGATAATTTGAGAAAATCACATAATTTAGGGTAATTATATTTGTGGATGCGGATGCAACACGTGTTCAGACACATCTAATGTGAGGAGTGTATGTGACTCATAGGCGAGGAGTAATATCATAATTCATATATGATCGAAAGAGCCATAATTACACCTACAAATGATGATGTTAAAAAATTGAATGACATAATTATCAATTAGTTTTTAGGAGAATAACATAATTTGTTGTCATTTAACGAGGTTGAAGGGGATACTCATAACTTATATCAACAAGAATTCCTAAACTCAACTGCTCAAGAAAGTATCCCACCACATATTTTTAAGGTAAAAAAAGGTGCACCTTTGATGTTGTTGCGAAACATAGACCCTAGATATGACATGTGTAATGGAACACAATTGCTATGTCGTGGTTTATTTAAGAATATGTTGGATGTGAAAATCCTAACAGGAAGCAATGCTGGAAAAAGAGCATTCTTGGCCATAATTAATATAAAAATAGATACGAGTTCATGATTTTCCTTTGTGCTTAGTAGAAAGCAGTCTCCCGTTAGACTAAGTTTTGCTATTACCATAAATATGTCACAAGGACAGACCATTCTCAATGTCAGAATCTATCTTTCCACGACATGTTCTCAGCCATGGTCAATTATATGTAGTTTTATCAAGAGGAGTTTCTCAAAATTCAACAAAAGTTCTCATTATAGAATGAAAAATAGAAGGAGAAGATGGAGACTTTACGAAAAATGTAGTTTTTAAAGATATTCTTTTATCGCAATCATAGCAATGTTTCTTTTACATAACATGTCATTTATACATTTATTTATAATGTTTCTTTTACACAACACACACATTTATGTTATGATGTTACTAATTACTATTAAAATAAACAATAAATGATCAATATTTTACCTTAATTTTATATACAAGCAAACTAAAATATGTTGAGTTCAAAAATAATTTTGTTATATGCCTTGACAATATTTTGTTTATAAATTTATCAATAATTTCCATAATATTTAAAAAATTTAATCAAAATTATACAAACAAAATAAAATAACCACATGCGTTAACATAAGAAGAGCAGATGCTCTCTAAATCTTCTGAATCTCCACTCTTATCATCAAAATCTTCAAGAGTTGTTGCAGCAGGATTCTTTGAGCTTTCAACAACCACCAAAGCTTGAGTATTCGAAGGAAACACATGTTAAAGATTTATCACTTGGTTAGGCAACACATTTGTCCAGTCAAAGCCTTCATCGTAGTCACTATCATTCAGAGACACCTCATCAACACTATCACTTTCAGAGTCATCACCTTCAGCTGCTACAAACTCAAGATCTATTCCACTTTCAGTTTCATCACCCACCCATTTATGGACCTCAACCTCATATCTTTCATCAAGTTATGCTATATGAAGATGTTCCAAGTAAAAAGTTACACTCTCCTCAGCCTTATAATCAGTTATGAACCTTACCACATCCCCATCAATTTTAATTGCTTTGACACCATCTTTGAGTTGTCCTCCAACCACATCATACCAAACAGTGTAGTTCCCATTTACACCTAACTCTCTCACCAGCTTGTCCAAGTCAATTAGGTTAACTTCATCTAAGTCCCACGTGCCTCATATTTATAAGTAGCACCCCTTTTGTAGTCAATGTATCCCCACTGAAGTGGTCCTTATTAGCCCTACAAGTAGTATAATATTAGCTAAGTTAAAAAAAGCACTTAAATGATATTATTATTGTATTCAATACCCTCATCAATCATATGCTTGTTAGTAGTATATGTGCAAAAGTGTATGTACAAGAGTATTTATACAAAGTATATGTGTTAGTATATGTACACGAGTATGTGTGCAAGTTTAAGTATTTCTACAAAGTAAAACAATACAAATCAAGCATACCCTAGTAACAATATTATATGCAACATAAATCACACAACAAACAAAAAAGACAATCCTAGATTCAAACAAAGACAAAAAAGACAACCATACCCTAGTTACAGTATCACCCCTTTTACATTATTATATACAAACAAAGACAAAAAAGAATCTTACTTTGATGCATTCATGTTAGGAATCTCCTTATCTTGTCGAGCAACACAACTTTCATTGGTATCCTTTCGATTCAAGCCTTTATCCATCCACTTCATCTTCTCTGACAATAGTATCACAAACCCTAGATTCGGAATACTCCTACAATCGAACAAAATTAACCGAAAATAGCAACTCAAACAATCGAACCCTAGTTATCTGATTTTCGCGTCAAACGTTTTATGGAAAAGAGAACAATGGAGAAGAAGAGCAATTTTCGAAAGTGTGAGAAGATGAAAGAAAGGGGGCTAAAATGACTTAACCTTAAGTTTCTAACTTTCATCTGAAAAGCTCACGTGACCTGACTCTCCATTTCCCCCCCTTTTTTTTAAATCAAAAAAGCTAGCATGAAATTAAAACTAAAAAATAACACATGACACTTCACTTAAGTGATGTGGATGCCGCATCATCATAGACCTAGTTAAAATTGGCTTAAGAGGCCAAAACTGCAAAAGAAAAAATACTTTTATTTTTTAAAATAAAAAGGGAAAATACTTGAGGAACTGATTTGTATTTTATTTTGTTATGGGCAAAAATCGCACTTTAATTTTTTTTTTAAAAAAAAAAAAAAACAGTTTGTATGAGATATTTATCACAAATATAAAAGAAAAAAAAAAGTTTTAAATATATGTACACTCGTTTCGAAACCCTTTCTTTCCATTCAGAAATCTTAAATCTCGCAAAACACATTCGAACCCCATCGATTTTCTCTTCATCACTCTCCGCCGCCGCACACAGTCGTGCTCAGCCTTTCAACCGCCGTACGTAACAACAACCAAACCCTAGAGATGGGTAGAGGCGAAGGAAGTGAATCGTCCGAGGAAGAAGGTCAGTTCGTCAGAAATCGTGAAGAGAAGCGAGACCGCCGTGGAGCTGACGTGGAGGATCTTCGCCGGAAACATCGTGGTGGTGGTGAAGATTTAGACGAAGAAGTTGATCGGAAAAGGAATAGGGATAGGGATAACCGTCGAAGGTATAAGGGTTCTTCAGATGAAGAACGTGATGTGAAGAGAATTAGGGATAGGGAAAGAAGGCATAGGGCTGATAGGGTTAGGGATAATGATAATGATAAGGAGAGAGATCGGCGTCGTCGGTATAAGGATGATTCGGATGAGGAATATGATAAGAAGAGGAATTTGGATAGGGAAAGGAGGCATAGAGTTGATAGGGATGATGATATTGATAATGAGAAGGACAGGAAGAGAGAAAGGGATCGACGCGATGAGGATGATAGGAGGAATGGGGAGAGAAGGGATAGAGTTGAAAAGAATGGTGGTGATAATGAGAGGGAAGAAAAAGAAAGTAAGAAGAAAGAGGAAGGAAGTGGGAGAGCGAGGACGGTGATACCGGCAAGTGTGATAAATGGCGATGCGTCTAAATTAGGGAAAAGTGGAGGGGTTTACATTCCGCCTTTTAAGTTAGCGAGGATGATGAAGGAAGTTGACGATAAGAGTAGTCCGGAGTATCAGAGGTTGACTTGGGATGCTTTAAGGAAGAGTATTAATGGATTGGTGAATAAGGTGAATGCGACTAATATTACAAATATAATTCCGGAGTTGTTTGCGGAGAATTTGATTCGTGGAAGAGGGTTGTTTTGTAGATCGTGTATGAAGTCACAGATGGCGTCACCCGGGTTTACGGATGTATTTGCTGCGATGGTTGCTGTTGTTAACACGAAGTTTCCTCAAGTTGGTGATCTTTTACTTAGGAGGATTGTTTTGCAGCTGAAAAGAGCGTATAAGCGTAATGACAAGGTTTGTAACTAAGCACCCTTGGGTATTTTCCAATTTTACTTTTATTCGGTTTTTAATTTGGTTCTAATTGTTGTCTTTTGTTGTCATTTGTAGCCTCAATTACTTGCTGCTGTGAAGTTTGTAGCACATCTGGTGAATCAGCAAGTGGCTCACGAGATTATCGCGCTAGAGCTGCTCACGGTTTTACTCGAGAAGCCTTCCGATGACAGTGTTGAAGTGGCTGTTGGTTTTGTGACAGAAGTTGGCTCAATGCTGCAGGATCTCTCACCTAGAGGACTTCATGGTGAGTTTTCCCTTTAACTATTTGGTTATATTGTGCTCAGCTTTTTGTAGATTTCATATGATTAGCATGACCCTTTCTCTTGTCTGTATTTTGATTATTTATTACACTTATGAATCACACTATTCTTCGGCTTATATTTATGAAAACGTGGTAAAGAAAGACAGGTAAATGATTTTTGGTTGATCCTTACCTCCTCCTCTGCTAGTGATGGGGAGAGTGGAATCAAGAGTTTTAACTTCTAAGACCCCAGGTGCATGAAATTATGTTATACTCCCTCCGTTTCAAAATGAATGTCGCTTAAGGTTTTTACACACATATTAAGAAATGCAATGATTAGAATAAAGGGAATAGTAATTTTACCAAATTACCCCCATCAACTATTGGTTTCTTTACTATTATCATAAATGCGAAGTAAAAGTAATGTTTCGGGAGTAGTGTATATAAGGGTACAACTGGAAAGGTGTGATTAATATTTCATTGGAAATCAAAAGTGATATTCATTTTGAAACAATTTTTTTCCCTAAAGTGACACTCATTTTGAAAACAGAGGGAGTAGCTTGAAGGATGACTAAGACATGATGATGTGTGGTTTGCTAGAAAATAGGATGTATTTAATTGATCAGTTCTGCTCTGCTGCTCTGAGTGTTACTTTATAATAATTGGAGCCTGAATCCCTTCTTAACTGATTCTACTTCGGGGTCTGAGGCGTGTTACTCTAATTTAAAATATCCAACTATTATTATTTGTTACATAAAACTACATGTGAACTTCTGTTCCTTAATTTTTGGTAATTTGGTGATAGGAAGCAAGTTTTTCCAACAGGGGTTATAAGGCCCAAGAATAACCATTTTTGCAGTTGTCATGATATGATTAGGACTGGGTAGCTTTGCTTCGTTGATGTGTTAATTTATATAATCGCTTGTGCTGGTCTACCTTTGTACAAATTTATGCCCTACATGCAGAAGTATTCTAATGCAGGCCATCCTTGTATTTGTGAAAATGATGCATTAAGATTGATTTGAGTCTTTCGTATATTTTTTAAGTTAGATTTATAATTTTGCAGGTATCTTTGAGCGTTTTCGTGGAATTCTGCATGAAGGAGAAATTGACAAACGTGTTCAATTTCTAATTGAAGGATTATTTGCCATAAGAAAGGCAAAGTTTCAGGTACATTATTTTATTGTTTGGGGCAGAAACAGCACATTAACAGTGACACAGAATCAGTGTTGTTAAATAGCGCAACTATAAAGCAGCGGAATTTGGACAAGTCGCTATTGTTCTGCGATATGCTATTTAATATACAAAATGTTGTCAAATAGAGGTGTGTTATATCACTATTGCATAGCAGAATTTTAACAATCTTCTATTATCTGCTATCTGTGATTTGACAACCTTCTACACAATGTCAACTCTTTTGTATAGTATTTTAAAGGCATAGTTTGAAATTGAAATGTTTGCTGATGATTGTGTTGCACTTACAGGGTTATCCAGCTGTTCGGCCTGAACTTGACCTCGTGGAGCAGGAAGATCAGTTTACCCACGAAGTCTCCTTGGATGAGGAAATAGATCCTGAGACTTCCCTTGGTACATTTTCTAATTTTCAAGTTTGTATTTATATATAATAATCATATTAACATGTGGTCATATTTCGTTGTGATTTATTAATTTTTTTATTTTGTTTTTCTCAGACATATTCAAACCCGACCCCAATTATCTGGAGAACGAAAAGCGTTATGAAGAGTTGAAGAAAACCTTGCTGGGTGAGGAAGAGGAATCAGAGGGAGAGGAAGGCTCGGATGCTGAATCGGATGAAGATGATGAATCCGATGAAGACGACGAGGAAACTATGCAGATAAAAGATGAAACAGAGACTAATCTTGTCAATCTGCGGAGGACTATCTATCTAACAATAATGTCTAGTGTAGATTTTGAGGAAGCAGGTCATAAGCTTCTAAAAATCCATCTTGAGCCAGGTCAAGAGGTAAGCATTGAATTGAAATATACACTAGAATTTTATTTTTACGTTGCTAAAACTGTCTACTTGCCAAAACAGAATTTTATTAAAGTTGTGTGTCATTGATGCAGATGGAATTGTGCACTATGCTTCTCGAATGTTGCAGCCAGGAGAGAACTTATCTCCGATATTACGGTCTTCTTGGGCAGCGTTTCTGCATGATTAACAAAGTGCACCAAGAAAATTTTGAGAAGTGCTTTGTGCAGCAGTATTCATTGATCCACAGGCTCGAAACAAATAAATTGAGAAACGTGGCTAAATTTTTTGCTCATTTGCTTGGGACTTTTGCTCTGCCTTGGCATGTCTTATCTTATATTCGCCTGACTGAGGACGACACAACTTCTTCTTCACGTATATTTATTAAGATTCTCTTCCAGGTACTTGAATCGAACTCAAATATTAATCTTTTTTGTTTCTGTACTTGCATTATTACTTCTTCATAATTTCCAAGTTTTAAAAGCATATATTCTAGACTGCTTAAAATCTGATTTGTTTTTATTTGGTTTTTTGTATGCTAGACATTTTTTTTAACCCGAGAGAAATTTTATTATGATTTTTGACAAAGGAAAAACAAAAATTCCAAAGAAAAGAGAGGACAAGGAATCCTCGCAAACAAAAGAACGAAACAGAAAACAAGTACGAAGTGCATAGCATTTTCCCCCACCACTTAAGGTTGGCTACATAAATCAAAGATGCCATAATATCCTATGATGGATCGTGGCTCTATTTAATTTCCAATTCTTAACAACAGTAATAGCTTGGCCTATACTCTCACTAAGTTCACTTATGCTTTTAACTACTGGGCTATATGTTTTATATGTTCAGCCTTCCTTGGTTTTTATGGCTTTTATCACTCATGCCCAAAACAACTGGGCAAGAGTCTTCCATCTTTCCACAACATCTCAACTTTCTATTTAACACTTCAATTCCTAAGTGTATCATGTCTTGTGTGCCCATTCATCCATCGTAATATTCTCTTCCTTACAACATTGGGCTGACATTCTTATTGGATCTATACCACCTAGCATTCAGTCCCAGAGGACATTGTAGACCGTATAGTTGTATACTAATGGACTTTATTATCACAGACTAGCCAATGGAACCTATGTTCTGTGCTCATCATGGAACGCCATCAAAACATGAAAAATATATCCTGAACAAGTGACACATGGAACTGCAAGGCTAAAATAGTACATATACAAGTTGTTTTATTATGGTAGAATAGAATAGAATTGATTACATCCAAAGCCTTCCTCCATTTCGTCCATTTGATTTGAACCCAACGTTTTATATCTCCCACGATGTTGTTTATGGCAGATGGTGCCAGGTCAAAAGTCTGCCCCAAGTGTACCTTTCATCCACCATTTCACCATTCCAGCTTCAGTTGGCAATGCCATTGATGCCACTGGAATGAGTCGAGATCCTCCATTACTCTAGTTTTCAACGGCAACAAATTTGTGTTTTGCATACCATTGCTGCTATTTAGGCAGTTTACAGTATGAAATGTTGCCACTGCGGCTGCTACCCTGCAGGCACAAGTCCAAAATAGAGTTTTGCCCATCCTTTTTTTAAAATTTCTCACCCATCTCTCAAGGAAGTATTTTGATTTTCCGTCAGTTTTGCATCTTAAACAATTTTATTCAGGAACTAGTTAACCCTTTGAAGAAAACCCACTCCCTCATTTGTTCCCAACTTGCACCCCAGTGGTTTTTTAGCTAAGCTGCCTGCTGTCTTGCACCTAGCATGCTGATTCAAGTAGGACCATGAGTTTTTTTTTTTAGTAGACCAATGTTTTTTTGGCCATGTCTTACTCAGTTCCATCCAACTCTAACTAGTGCCTCAGCCTCGACCTCTTTTTCACCGGTAAAACTCACTTGTGAATGTCTTTTAAGATTTAGTATGTGTTTATTAAAATTTAAGAATTATTTGATTTGTTTCCTCTGTCATTGATCTAGCCACAATGCAATCTGCCACACTGCCGTAGCAGTTTGGAGATTCGTTTTTATACACTAAGATGATGTTATTTTGCATGTTGCATGAAGATATTGGTGGAGCAGTTTGGAGATTTGTTTTTATACACCCAAGATATTTCCATTTTATATCTTATATTTTTTTAATCTACTTGTTCTCTTATATCATGTGTGGGATGTGCTGGTAATTTATTCACGCCTCTCTTTGTATGGAAGATACTTATTTGTTATTTCATTTTTCAATGCTGCAGGAATTGTCAGAGCATCTAGGCATCCGGTTGCTAAATGAGAGGTTAAATGATCCAACCATGCAGGATTCTTTTGAATCCATTTTTCCCAAGGACAACCCTAAAAACACACGATTCTGCATCAATTTTTTCACATCCATTGGTCTTGGTGGTCTTACTGAGAATCTGCGTGAGTATTTGAAAAATATGCCAAGGATGATCATGCAACAACAGAAGCAAGTTTCAGATTCTGGCTCGGATAAAGAATCTGCAAGCTCCGATTCATCAGATTCGGGAACAAGTTCTGAGTCAGAGTCAAGTTCTGATGAAAGTGACAGAGAAAGAAGAAAACGTAGAAGAAAATAAACAGTGTGTGCTAGTTAAGATGCTCCATGACGAGTTTGTAACCTGTGTTTTTTAAATATTTGAATTGAATTAGATATTTGTTTACTACCTAAGCTTTCTTTGCTCAGTGACATTAGCTACTCATGCACACACTTGGTACATACGTACAATTGAATTTTGTTTTTGGATTGTATTTCTTCACTTTTTATGTTATGGTGTTGTCAATTGTGTTGCCTGGATGATGCACGTGTCCTGTGTTGTTACATTATACTTATTTCCTGTCCTTAATATAAGTTGATTTTAAAAATAAAAAGAATTGGTCCCAATTATAAGAGAAAGGTACAGTTTTTTAATTATTAAATGTCATGTTTACCCTTACGTGTATTAGCGATGACTTTTTTAGAGACCATTACAGGCGAGTTTGGAAGGGAAGGGAGGGGAGGGTTTGGAAAAAAAAGGAAGAAGTAAGTGGAAGAAATAGAGGACACTGGGAGAAGGGACTTTGGGGGGCTTATTTTCCTTTAAAATATAAAACCCTCCTTATTTTCTCATTTTGCTTTATCCCAAAAAATTTACTACTTTGAAATTGCTCTTTTGGTATACTGTAATTATTTTGTTGTTATTTCCCATAAATGGGGAAATTGTTCTAAATTTTGGTGTGTTGTTCTAATTCTACCTTTTTTTTGTTGTTGAAGGAAGCTCTATTTTTACATGAATGTGTTTTTTAAAGGAACCTCTGATTCTACCAGAATGTGTTTTTAAATTTTAGAGTTACTCATAGTAAGATGGAATATGAAAAGAACATAGACAGCTAAAGTGAGAAAATTGTTCTTTAAACTTCCAAAATTGTTATCAAACACCTAAAAATTACTCGTTTACCTTCAGACGGTAGTTAATTGCCGTTCACTCCCCAATACAGTTAATTGTTGTTTATTGCAAAAATTGTCCAAGACACTTGGTGTCGTTCATACCTTGAATAAAAATTGGGTAATTAACTGCCCAATAGATCCCTCCCCAACAGATTGCTCTTTTAAGTCTTCTGTACTTTTCTTTACTTATTGTAGTTGAAAAAAGAATTCTAGTCATTCTTTTACAATTTTTATTCTTTTGATTACTCAATATTGTTTTGTTCTGGGAATTATTCCTACTCAAAGAAAGGATCCTTACATCCATCATTTATGAACTTCTTATGCTCTTTTGGTTCGTGAACCTATCACGTGGTCTGTGAATTTTGCCATCAATTTTCAACTGTTATACTAATGTTTATTCTTGTCTGGTTAGTTTTTTCTTTTTTGAGAGCAAAGAAACAACATCTAAACCATTTTTTTTTGGTCAAGTAACCTAGTGGCTAGAGCTCACACAATTAAATTGTGGAGAAGTGGGGTGTCCGGGGTTCGAACCCCGGCCCCTGCATATAATATGCAATATCCCTATCAACTGAGCTAAACTCACGGGGATCATCTAAACTGTAACACTCCGTTTTTCCAACAATGTAAATAATACACATAATCAGAGTATTCAACGTAAAACGGAATGTCACACTACTTTTAAAACATAAATAGAGTAAAGTTACTATTTATCAAAACCACTTTAACAAAACATCGCAGCGGAAAATTATTTCAAAATCAACAACTTTGTTCAACAATCTTTGGCACTACGGCCTCAACATAAATAACTTAA
>Ga0315914_1009726_pt1 | contig 12244 bp, 10 predicted proteins | sample MpolenodulesMG_FD_203920 | JGI IMG/M metagenome (GOLD analysis project Ga0315914, IMG submission 203920) | Medicago polymorpha root nodule microbial communities from Los Angeles, California, United States - elongated nodules | ecosystem: Host-associated > Plants > Roots > Nodule | place: USA... | reverse complement strand
AATCTTTTGAATATTTGTTCCTGAAATATAATAACTTGCAATTGAAGTAAAATAGTTCTAGAAGGAAATAAAAACATATTAAATCTAATTAAAATAAACTTAAATATTAAATAAAAGACACTAATTAATGACTAATTATTGACTCATCAAACTCCCCCACACTTGAATCTTTGCATTTCCTCAAGCAAATGGCATAAACATAGCGGCCTAAAACAAGATTAATATATGACAATACAATTAAAAACATATGTCTCCTCTTAAGGCTTTATTTCAAGTGTACACTAATCACAACTTCAAGCATTCCTTATGAACCTATTCAACCCAACAACAAGTCTCAAGTAAGTGTGTGTGTGTAGTCCAACCCTTTTCTTGCTCCTGTATAAGACAGATATATGAGGAAATATGTTCAAATCTTAGCACTAAACCAACCGAGAAAAGTCCTTTCTTCATTTCATATAAGAGAGATGGGAATTAATTAGATTATTTTGACATTTTAAATGTCTTGGGGGGCTGCAGATTGCTTAAGGGATACCATCTTCTCGTAGGAAGTCAGTGAGGGGGTATCCTTTCCCCCTAGAGTCAATGATCACCTTAAGTAGTGTTGCAGATTTATAAGTTAAAAGACATCATCTTCACGTAGAAAGTCAGCGAGGGGGTATCCTTTCCCCCTAGTGTTAATGATGCCTCCTAATTATGCATTTGATTCTTTCTCCTTTTAGAAGGATTTGTGGAAGCTATTTTTAGAGAAACACCACCTCCACGTGGGAAGTCAGCGAGGGAGTATCCTTTCCCCCCAGATTCAGTGATGTCTCTTTTATAAATATATATGCTTCCGCCCCACTTTAATTTATCTTTTTATTCCCCACACAAACTTGTACTACTTTTACTTTGAAGACTTTTAAGGGTTAATGTACCACTAAAATTAGAACGTGCTCCTTAAACTACCTATTCATACACTTGCTCAAGGGAAGCAACCTTGTGCTTTTCTCATTGGAGAATTTTCACAATAAAAGAAGATGTGGGTATAGCAAGAACACTTAAAACACAAGAATTCATTTTCATGTACAAGAAACAACCATTTTAGAGAAGACAACAAAAATTTATGTCATAATTTACAATAAAAACAAGCCGCTTAATCGTGCCCTTCGCAATAAAACATAACAAAAGAATTAAAGTTCAAGGGAGTTTAGAAACACTACGACTCAAGACAATTTATTTGGTCCCCCCCCCCCCCCCCCCACACACACACACACACACTTGGGAGAAGCATTGCCCTCAATGATTTAAGATAAGAAAATTAAAAGAGAAGAAGGAGGAGGAGAAAGAGGAAGAGGAGTAAAGAAGAGATAAGGGAAGAGAGGAAGATGAAAGCTCACAATTTCATTGGGTCCAAAAGGAGGACCTTGGAGGTGGAGGTGTTACATCATATTCCAGAGCATTTGGTTGTTTTCTTCATTTATGCGATTGCCCCTTAGGACATCGTTTCTTAGCCCGGTGATTTCAACACCTTGCCTTTGTTACTCGGTGCTTATCCTGTGAACCTCCGTTTGCATCCATGCCCATCTTTCATCATTATAATGCCCAACGGCTTCATGGTCATGGTGCTCCTCATCATGGTGCAAGTTTGCACCTTCCTCGTCACTCAGATTGTGCTCTTCATGTACCTGTGGGTCAACACCAACATACAACAAATTTGCTTCCACCCCGGTGTCAGTCCGAGATGGGTTAGGAAGGATAAATAACAGAGGCACATTGAGCTTAAGCTCATATGTTATGTTAGCAGGCAGATGAGGCTTAATAAAATTCATGGCAATAAGGGTTTCTATATTAAGCCTATTGTTGCCCTCAATCGGATTTATCCCGTTGTCCTCACCCACTCCGAACTTCCTAGCAATGAAAGTAATGATACCACCTACCACTATCTCAGCTCTATTGTCAGACTTTGCACCTATAGAGGCAAGATAACCAAGCAAGTAATAACAAGTGTTGATGGGGCAGTTATTAAGCATTGCCCAAAGCATAAAGAGTTCATCCGTCCTAGTGGTTTCTACCTCTTTCCTACCCCAAATTGTACAAGCCATAATCCGTTGAAGGTACCTAAGCACGGGGTTGTGAATGTTGCTAGCCTTATTGAAACGTGAATTGTATTGTATTAAACCGGTGATATGTTCCCAAAAGGTAGCAGGGTTATAGTCTTCCAGCTTTAGATTATGATTCCAAGAGTCATGGATGAATCCCGCATTTGCGAAGCCATCTCTAAGCAAAAGTTTTCAAGAGACATCTCGTAATCAATATTCAAAAGCCGGAAGGAGACTCTATGATCGGGGTTATCAAAGTTCAACCTATCCTTCTTGAAAACAATAGATCTTAAGAATTCATAAGTGAAGTTTTCAAACCTCTTCATAGGTCTTAGCACCTCAACCCATCCTAAGTTACTCAACAACCGATACGCATTGTCTCCAATCCCTAGTTTGTTCATAGAATACGAATCCAATCCCTAGTTTGTTCATAGAGAGAAGTTTGAGGGATGAGAGATGTTTGGGTTGAAGAATGAAGGAAGAAGATGAAAAATTTTGTGGTATATAGGTGTTAGGGGTCGGGCACGGCCGTGCCACTACAGGCACGGGCCGTGCCAAGCTACTGGAGTTTGAGGTTTATGTTGGCATGGTTAGGCACGGCCGTGCCACTGCAGGCACGAGCCGTGCCACCTTTCTGGCATTTTGGTGCTTTTGGCAAGGAAGGTACAGGCACGGCCGTGCCAGCTTACTGGCATTTTTGGGCTCAATTTTTTTGTTTTCTTGAATCGTGCTCAGACAATTACCTACAAAACAACTTAAAACAACAAAAAAACAAACAAAATAAAAGCGATTAAATGCGTGGGTTGCCTCCCACGAAGTGCTCGTTTAGAGTCATTAGTTTGACGGTTAGAAAGTGTCCTTAAAAAGGATCAAAGAGATCATATTGTGTAGATGACGCTAGGAAGCGTTCTTTCACATCACGATCTTTAATCATGTAACAAGAATAAAGAGCAGGACCTTTCATAACATTCTCCAACTCAAATCCTACCATCTCATCACTCAATTGAAAAACAATCCTACCGTTCTTAACATCAACAATGGCTCTCGCAGTAGCGAGGAAAGATCTACCTAGATTTATGTTCTCAATAAATCCGACCAGTTGGATTGTAGAACAATCGGCTAACTTCAAGGTCATCTCGGTAGGTTTCAACTCTCCTATTCCAATCCTTTTAAAGAGGGACAAAGGCAACAAGCAAACACTAGCTCCTAAGTCGCACAAGGCTTTATCAATGGTCTCACTCCCAATCACACAAGGGATGACAAAACTACCTGGGTCTCTAAGCTTAGGAGGCGGCTTCTTAATGAATGCACTACTTTCCCTAGTCAAAGCTATTGTCTCATTATGCTCTATAGTCTTTTTCTTTGAAAAAATTTCTTTTAAAAACTTAGCATATAGAGGCATCTGAGACAAAGCTTCTGCAAATGGAATATTAATGCAAATCTTCTTAAGTATATTGACAAATTTATTGAATTGTGCCTCCAAGTTAGGTTTAGCAAGACTCAATGGGAAATGGACTTTGAGTTTATCAAGTGGTTTCTCACCCTCTATTATGGCATTCTCACCTAAAATCTTAACACTCTCTCCCTTAATGTCTTTAGCCTTAGCAATGGTATCTTCTAACTTGCTACCCCCAAAAGAAATAGCGTTAACATGGGCTTTGGGGTTGGCTTCGGTTTGACCAGGAAAGACTCCCGGTGTTTGAGAAGAAGCAGCCACCTGTTGGGCCACTTGGGAGATTTGGGTTTCAAGCATTTTGGTATGAGTAGCAATAGAGTCTATCTTAGTATTGAGTTTGGAGAGAGAATCATTCAGAAATCCGTATTGGTTTTTGAGCTCTTGGAGCTGTTTAGATTGGTTCATGACATAGCTTTCCATTAAAATTTCCAAACTTGATTTCTGAGCGACTCTCTAGTTGTTTACATAGCCAGGTGGTGCTACTTGTCCATAGGAATCTTGAGGGTTTTTATAAAAGTTTTGGTTTTGCCTCATTCCTTGGTTGTATTGAGCATAGTTCATTTTCTCAACACCATTAATAGCACTACCTAGCTGGTAATCAACACCAATATGACCAAATATACCACAGATTTCACAAGGAGGAGATACAGGAGCAGTTGTAACAGCACTAACATTTATTTTTTCAAACTTTTGGGTTAGTGCATCAACCTTAGCAGCAAGATGATCAAGGTTAGAGACTTCGTACATACCTGCCTCTTTTTTAGAGGGTGAAGAAGAAGTGATGGCTCTCTCATTGGTCCACTGATAGTGATTTTGAGCCATGTCCTCAATCAAAGGGTATGCCTCTGTACAGTTCTTGTTCATTAAATCTCCACATGCAGCTGCATCAACAATCATCTTAGTGGTATATGATAGGCCATTATAAAAAGTGTGGACTATAAGCCACTTCTCTAAACCATGGTGGGGACAAAGTCTAAGCATTTCCTTGAAACGCTCCCACGCATCATACAGAGACTCCCCATCTTTTTGATTGAACCGTGTGATTTGGTCTCTTAGTTTAGCAGTTTTAGATGGGGGAAAGAATCAGGCAAGGAATGCTTGCCTCATTTGATCCCATGAAGTGATCGAACCAACTTCCAATGAATGGAATCAAGCACTAGCTCTATCCCTTAAGGAAAAAGGAAAGAGATGTAGCCTTACGGCCTCTTGATTCGCTTTCAAGGTTCCGCTGAGTCTTAAAAAAGTTGAGATATGCAGATTCGGATCCTCAGTGGGTGATCCAGAAAACTGATTTTGCTGCATCAAGTTATGTAGTGCAGGTTTAATCTCAAAGTTGTTACCCTCAACCGTTGGGTACACAATAATAGCTTGTGGCTCTTCCATAGAAGGTGTTGCATACTCTTTGAGAGTGCGTTCAGCCATAGCGATATTATTTCGTGCTCCTCTCTTTCTTTTATGTAGGAACCTTTCGATCTCGGGAACAAACTCACCAAGACTTTTAGACCTTCGCATAAAAGAGTAAGAACCCAAGTGCTAGGGTTGCCGGCCTCGAGTAACCCTTTAAAGAAACCATCACCTTCTCTTTTTTCTCCTTCAAAGAAACCCTTCAAAAAATACTGATACATATGCTCACGAGAGCTATCAAACCTGCCATAAGACCCAGTGATAGGCCTCCTATGCATTTGTGCCTCTGCAGCAAACTTAGGTGAAAACCTAGGACGATTCAACCATAGCTGATCCGAGGTCTCATTCATCCAATCGGCCGAAGTAAACATGTACTCCAGCATCATGGGGGTGAATAGGAGGATAAGAACCATGATGGCTACCCTCTCCTTGCTCCATTTGAGGTGGCTGCTGTTGTGGTGGTGCCTCAGGTGCGACCTTCTCTCTCTTTCCCTCACAAACTCTTCATATTTCTTCACAAACATGTCCATTGTTTTGTTGGTGATTGGCTGCACAGTAGGAGTATACAGATCACCCTCAAATTCCTCCACTCTTTGCTTCTTACATAACCAATTGATAATGCTTTTGTGCTCCAAAACTGTCTTCTTTCCCGTTGCTATCTCGTGGATGTTGTTGGCAATTAATTCACCAACATTGATAGGTTTCTTGTCAAGAATAGCAGACACAATAAAAACACGCCTGAGAGGAATCTCAGAAGTGCACGAGGTGCTCTCAAGCGTTTGAAAATAACAAAAGATGCCCAAGCCTTAGGAATGGGCAATAACTTAGCATAAGTCAACATTCTTCCTTTCTTCCACGTTGCCCCTGGCCTGCACAATTTAGCAATCAGATCATCCCACTCGTTCCCAATCATATCCTTCACTTCTCTCTTCAGCTTTTGAACCTCACACTCTTCCGGTGGTGTCAACCTCAACAACCTGATACGGTTCCCATTTCTGGTCGTGTCATCGGAACAGACGTAGAAATGTTTGAGGGAGCGGTTACTCCCATTTCCGTTGAAACTGGCATAGCCATAGTTGCCCCCACAGGGGTTGACACGTTGAAATTTTCGAAAGGAGAGGTCACTTGTTAAGATTGTGCTTGTGAAGATAATTGTGAAGAGGATGAACTGGCACAAGCCATAGATTTACCACTTCTCAAATGTATACACAAACAATTTGGTGTTTTTAGCAATACAGTTACCCGAAAATAGTAACAAAATTCTAAAAACGGATCTCACCAAGGAGATGGGTTTTGAAAATGTTTTTGAAAACAGTTTTTTATGAAAAAGGTTTTGAAAATCAAATGTTGACCATATTAAATGAGCCTTCGATTCCTACAAAGTAAAAGGTCAAACAAATGTTGACCATATTAAATGAGCATGTTGAATTTACAGGCTAACGACATGTATCTTAAAAATGAGTGTGGTTGAGAGAATGTACTAACTTCTCTAAACATGTTCCTCTTGCATGAAAGTGGTAAGTTAGCCAAGTTTCAAAATATAATGGATGATGATCCAGGAAACCTCTAAGGAATGGTATTTTCTCTCAAAATTTATGCAAATTTAAAATTGAAGTTATTTTGTTACTTGAGAGCAAGCAACATTTTAAGCTTGGGGTTGTGATGACATTTCACCTTAAGTTATTTTCAATATGTTTTGCAGTCATTTTATTAGCAATTAGAGTCAATAAAGAAGAGTTTTAGAGAAGTTGTTCATGGTTTAAGGGACATTTCGTATTGTTTTCATAGCAAGTCATGCAATTATAGTTCTTCCCCAAACCAAGCAATTCATAGGTGTTTTGTAAGTATTCTATTGAAAAATCATGTAATTCGTCAAAGAAGGACACCTCATGAAGAAGTGGAAGAAATGGAATGAAGATTCAATAGGCCTCTGAATATATTACAAGTTTACAGAAATATGTCCCAAGTCCCAATACCAATTTGGAGGAAGAAAACACTCAAAAGATCAAAGAAAAAGGCAACATCGCATTGGGAGCTGAAGCCACGCGCCCCACTTGAGTAAAAAATAGGGGAAAAACCTTTTTCTAGTACATACACATGATGCTCATGACCCCATGCGCAGGGCACAAGCAAGGCTGGGTAAAAATAGGGTTTTCTCTATTTTTCTCGGTGGGTTTGTGGAAAAAAGCTCATTTTTTTAACCCAAACCTCGTTGGAGACTTGTATATATATATATATATATATATATATATATATATATATACAAGAACCTTTATTCACTTTTTTTCTCATTCATAATGTGACAGTTCAAGAGGAAGTAAAGCGCTAGGAGCATCAACAGAGGAGTCTCTCCTCATCCTTTGTTCTTAGATGAACCTCTATTTATTTGTTGGATTCAAATAATTTAAGTCTTGTATTCAGTTATGTTAAAATAGAAGCTTCCACAAATCAAAGGGAGTGCGGCATACCTAAGAATTTGGCTAAACATAGAAATAGGTTGCATAGATATTTCTAGTCTAATTTCTGAATATTACGTATAAACCTTATTCTTTTCCCCTAGTAAGATGGGGTTAGGCCTATCCATTTAATCTACAAGGGACAAGTATGGTTATGTGGTGAACTTCTAAGATTCTTAAGGTTAGGTGGTTCTTTTAGATAACAATTTAGGAATATTAACTTCGTTTATGTTTCAATTACCTGGAGAAAGTAATTCCCAAACTTCATAACTATTAGATCGCATACGGATCCCTATATGATTGACGACCTTGTAACTCGTATCCCACATATGACCTTTAGGTGATCAACAAAAGCAACTTGACATATGAAGGAATGTTAAATCCCATCGAACTAGCCACTTCAATAGAACAATATCCCATAACTGATAACCATATGAATTAATCCAACAAATAAATAGAGGGATTTAAAGAATCCTAATTGCCGCCACATTATGCAATCAAAACCTTTACTTCCACAATCAACTCGGTCTCTTTTTACAAGCAAATCAAAATTACAAACTCCCCTCATTTATTGCTTTTGTTTATTTTTTTAATACATTTAGCTAGTTGTCTAGTTGAAACAATAATCCATGTAGAGACAATATTACTTGCTACTTATTACTTCAAAATGGTTTGATGCACTTGCCAAATATAGTCATCATCATGGTTATCTCATTGGGTTTTCATGGTGAGGTTTTTAGTGAGAAAGATTATGACACAAAATGATGTTGTACTCTTTTTTCTTCACTATAATGTTGTCCCACCGAGATAGGCATATACTAGATGAATATCAAGGTGGTGGGGTTATTAATATTATAAGTGGATGTCCGTTTTTTTTTTTTTAAGGAGTGGATGTCCATTTATAAACTAAGTTATTTGGGCGGACTAGTATCCCATGCACACCGTTGTGATTCTTTCCTAAGTCATTGTATTTCTCTATAATAAAATCATTTCTCTCTTTCTATTTATTATTGTTCTTATTCAAAAAATTTCATGACTTTTATTTTATCAAAGTTCTCTTCAGCTTCATTCGTTAACCTGCTTCAAAATCACTTTTGCGTGCACCTTTCTACTAATGTCCCTTGAAATTAATTTATTTTATTCCCCTTGTGTGCACATTTCTCCTAAAGTTACTTGAAATGAAGTTATTCCCAGTTTTAATCTTTAGTTATTTTCCCTTTCCTAATGTTACTTGAAATGAAGTTATTCCCAGTTTTAATCTTTAGTTATTTTCCCTTTCCTATCATGAGTAGGTTATAAAATAATGAAAATTTAATTATTGAAAAAGAAAGGAAATAGACTTTTATGACTACTATGCTATGTTTGTGATCTTGTCTTCTTGCTATGCTAAAGGAACAAACACCTCATTAATATATACTGAAAAAAAAACTTAATAATACTACTAATTTACTAACCTTTATAAAAAATAAGAGGGTCTCGATTAAACTGGATTTATATTAGATAACTCTTTTGTAGAGAAGATAGCCCATTTATTTCGTATATGAAAAGGAATAATTCCATATGATATCAATATATGTGAAAATGCATTGGTGGTATCCCATTTGTTATTTGTATATGATTGTTTTTTGTTTTTCAGGGCAACTACAAATAAGGTTCAGAGTTATGAAAAATATTCTAACAACTTATGGTGCCGCCTAGGTCAAGCCATAAGCATTCCTTAATTTGAAATTTATTATATGACATTAGTTAAGCAACAAATAACAATCATATTCCTTTTATTTTATCTTGGTTCTCTTCACATTCATTCATCAACATGCTTCAAAATCCCATGGCGTGAATCTTTCTACTAGTGTCACTTGAAATTACGTTATTTTTATTCCCCTTGTGTGCACCTTTCTACTGGTGTCACTTGAAATGAAGTTATTCCTATTATTAATCTTTTTTTTATTTTTCCTATCCTATCATATTAGGTTATAAAGTAATGAAAATTTTATCAAAGAAATAAAAAGACTTTTATGATGAATAACTTTTGTGTGTGACCTCGTTTTTTTTTTTTTTTTTTGAGTAAATCACCACGTTTCTTGGTGTGCTAAAGGGAGAAACACAACTCGTTTGATGCACGTATTGAAAAGACATTTAATAATAATAAAAATAATAATAGTTAATGAACAATTTTTTTCCAACTTCTTAAGTGCTAAAACTATTTCATTTATATATGGAGAGGATGAGCTTTATAAATCTAAAGTGATAAAAACATTTGTTACAAGAAAAGTAATAAAATATGGCTAAAATTGTCAAGTTTGTTTATGTTATGATTATCATTATTTCCCTTTTTCTAGTTGCAATGAATGCTCAAGGTAATCCGGTGTTAATCATTTTCATATTTCTTTCTTTAATAAGTACTCAATTTTATCTTATTTTTGTTAAACTCTTTTATTTTCTTGTCTATTTCAGGGTACTGCTTATATGATGCTGAATGTGTAACACTTGTCTGCAACTTTGATGAGAAACGGAAGTGTTTGCGAAGCACTTGTGTATGCCGTAAATTTCAGTTTTCAGGATTTTATTATGAGCAGCTTCATTGATGCATTTAGTGCTAGACTCAAGAAAGTCAGCAAACTCTGTGTTAGAATATTCCATGAGTTGTCATTTTGTTATCTTGTTTCTACCTTATAATATCATTTTTTTTTCTTTTTTTTAATTTTAAGAACCTTGTAGTTAGGCATGAGAATGGGGCGGGATGGAGACGGGTTTTGTCTTCCCCATCCTCTACTCTCATATGTTTATCCGTTACCCTACTCATATCTAACGGGGATGAGAAATTGAATCATATTCTCGTCCCCAATGGATTCGGGTATTCCCGCCCCATCCCCGTCCCCGCAATGAATCATTATTTTTTTATAAAAAAAAAAAGTTTTTTTAAGCTTCAATGGTAGTATTGTAATGCATTATCCAATAATTTGCGCTCATTTTAACACTTTCTTACCGAATAATTCGCTTGCTCCTTTAACCATCAATGAAAGTTCTTATATCATGATAGTTATCAAATCAAATAACATGACATATCATTATCAACCCCCTCAACAAAAACAAAAACATAACTTTTCTACATTTGGGTAGGGTTTGGGTATGGGTTCGGTGTGGGTATATATATCCCTGTTACCCGTCCCGTACCCGTATTATGAAATCGGGGAAAACCCAAACCCATACCCAAACTCAGTCAAATCAGAGAAAACTCGTCAAACGGAGGTTGATTTGGGCGGGTACCCATGAACGCTGGAGTTTTGTTGTCATGCTTACTTGTAGTTATCTCTTTGTACTCTAAGATAATGGTAATGAAATCAAACGAGACAGCAATAAATATTATTTAGATTGTCTTATTATCTATTTATTTTAGAGATATCTACATGCTCTTCAATTCAGACATATTGAATTTTCTTTCATACCGAACCCCTTATCATACTTTAGTCGATAAGTTTAAAATTAGTTTCTTTTACTCTATCCTATAATTTCATCAATGTCCTAATTGCTACATTATATTTCTTTTATATTACTCCATCCTTTCATTTTTAAGTGTTTTTTTAGAAAATTAACACTAAATTAACAATGTGTATTTTTGCACATTTTCTTTCTATTATCCCTTAGTTTAATCCACCAATAATTTTCTATTTTTTTTCACACACTTTATCTTTTCAATAAATTTATTATGTTATCTTTCTGTTGTAACAAACAATTGTAAGTTATTATCTTTTTCTCCAACAAATTTCTATTTTTTTTTGCACACTCTCTCTCATAACAAACAATTGTTAATTTTCTAAATATTGTGCACATCTTTTTAATTATTCTAAGTCAATATAAAAATTATTACAACTTCACATTAATCAAAAGCGAAGAAAAAATTAACTTTCTTCCAATCCCTTTAATCAAAGTTAAGGCTTCAACTATGGCTTCAACCAATGTTAGATTCACATTGTGTGACATGGATTTGAATGTTGAGATTACTCTTTTACCAAATTTAAATATTGATGTTGAAATATCATTAACAAACCAAACTATATTTGGTTTAGAGGTGTCAGCTGAAGAGAGCAAAAATGGTACTGGTACAAAATTTTGTTTAAATTTGAAGATAAGAAACAAACTTTGTTTAAAAACAAAAAAAAAACAAAACTTTAGTTTTCCAAATAGATAGCATTAATTAGTTTTGTTGAAAAAGATAAGAGTAATTAACAAAGGGTATAATTGACAAATCGTACCCTTAAAATACCAAAAGATAGTTAAATAGGAAAGAAAATTTCACCCAAAAAAGACACAGGGAACGGATGGAGTATATATTTTTTAATATCCTTAAATACTTTGTTCTCTTCTAAAATATATGAAAAGATATTAAAATATAGAACATCGCTACAAAATAATAAAAATGTACTACAGTACATACCCTGATTAATTGTTAATTTTCTTGTGTCTTGAGATTCCCCATCGTTACATTAGTGAAACCAAAGTAACTAATTTAAAAAGAAATACAAATTAGAATATAAATTCAAAATTTTTAATCAAATATCTATAGTACACCATATGAAATATACACCAAACATAAGAATATACACAAAAAAGGGATTTGTGACCCTTAACAACACCACGTTGAAAGTAAAACTGTTAATTGTAGAACACAGTAGAAAGTAGAAGGACCCTTTGTTTTGATAACCAGGAGGATATGCATGGAGAATGAAACAAGTCTGAATTGTATGATTATGTCTTCCATTTTGAGTACAAGTGTGAGTAATGCCTTGATTTTGTCCTCAACAGCTAGTGAGGTCGAGGTAGAGGATCTTGTTCCATTATAAGATCCTCTA
>Ga0315914_1009723_pt1 | contig 12247 bp, 7 predicted proteins | sample MpolenodulesMG_FD_203920 | JGI IMG/M metagenome (GOLD analysis project Ga0315914, IMG submission 203920) | Medicago polymorpha root nodule microbial communities from Los Angeles, California, United States - elongated nodules | ecosystem: Host-associated > Plants > Roots > Nodule | place: USA... | reverse complement strand
GGCTAGACTTCACCTTATAAGGTGAATAAGTGGGGTGTCCAGGGTTCGAACCCCGGCCCCTGCATATAATAATGCATTGTCCTACCAACTGAGCTATGCTTACGGGACTGTGGAATATGCTCTTATCAATATAAATTTTGTCTCTAATTCGGTGTATTATGTTCTTTTAATGCGGTTAATGTTGGTTGAAATAAAGGTCAAACAAAACAAAACCATACCAATGGATTTCTATGATAAATTAATTCATTACAACCCTTTTTTCTGACAACTTCAAATTCTCTTTTGTTAGAAAACATTGATTATTGATTGTGTTTCGTGCCCCATGTTCTTTACATCGGTTATTTTCAACTGTCTATTGAGTCATTATGCACTAAAATTTAGTGCATGCCTAGGATAACTGTAAAATTGTTCTCTTTTCGGGCTTTTGTGAAAGCATCTTGTCTTTGAAATAACTGTTATCTGTGGTCATTTGTGAAACATCATCGTATCATGGTTGCTAGGTTTTTTGTTGTGTCATACCATGCATATGTATGTTTATTTTACTTATCTATCGCAGCTATTTTTCCTAGTTGAAACTTGAAAGTTACTTCTCTTAACAGTTTTGTCACTGTCATGTTTTATGGGAACAGGCCACAATTGCAGAGATGCATGAAAAATTTGGACGCGAAATTCGTGTTTTTGAAACAATGTCACTTTCTGCATCATCAAATGATGCAGCAAACAAAGGTAGTAATAGCAATTTCACTTTGACCGTCTTTATGCCTTAAGATAAATGTGCATTTAGAATTTCAAGTTGTTGATGTTTGTATATATAATCTTCCTAATGTATCCTAGTTAAGCTTATATTTTTTGTTGGTATTTCCGTAAGAAGAGGAGACAGAAGAGTTCTATGAGTTTACTGCTGAAGATTATTACAAAATCTTGGCTACTAAAAAAGAAGGTAAAATTGATCCTAATCTTTATGTTTGTATATATAATCTTCCTAATGTTTATGCGGTTTTCAATATAAGCTTAGCCTAACATATATTCCCAATTTTCAAAACTTGAATAAAATAACCATGTATTTCTCCAATTGATAAAAAAACTGGTATCCCCTTCATGACATTGTTATTTATATGTATTATGTACAGATAAATTCCTGAAGACTCGAAAACTTCGAGACGCAGATCTGGCAGCTCGCAGGTCAAGAATAACAAAGGTAATTAGATTTTCACAAATATTGAAGCAAATCAGATCAATAAGGGACAAATTTCTCTTATCATTTGGTTTGATCTTGTTTTCAGGCTGTAATAAGAGTTCGCTTCCCTGATAATCACACACTGGAAGCTACCTTCCATCCATCAGAAACCATTCAGAGTTTAATTGATCTCCTCAAGAAAGTGATTGCACAACCAGAGAAACCATTTTATTTATGTAAGCATTTCAATATCCTGTATATGAATCTATACTTTGGATTGTATTTGCTTGTGCAGCGGTATATATAATTGTGAATTCGTAGTGATCATCTGTATTTGCTTGTGCAGTGTTATGCTCATAAGTCGTCTTTTGGCTTATTTTAATAAGCATCCCGACATAGCTTATGAATATAGTAGTTAATAGCAGATAGCGGCGCGTAGCGGCCGACCCGAAAAATGCTATAGCGGGATAGCGCATAGCGCTATGACCGCTATTTCATAACTTTATGGACAAATTATAGAAATAATACTATAAATTATAAACAAACATATATCTAATATAAAATTAAATATAACATTCAAATCTCATGACACATTCATAAATCATACAAAACACCTAAATCTTATGAAAGCTTTTACTCATAATCATTCATAAATCATTCAAAGTTACAAACCACCAAAATCTTATGAAAGCTTTCAAGTCTCCAACATAATATCAAAATTCAAAAGTCTTAATCAAAATTCAAAACATTAAATCCTAAAGAAAAGAACCGATAGTTCCAACATAACATAGCATTGGAAATCAATGATGATCATCATCATTCATCAACATCATCATAAAGCTCCTCTTCACCAAAATATTTTGGATCATCCTCCAACCAAGGAATAAGGAAACGTGGAAAGCAGAATAGAGGATGAACAAAACAGAGGATGTTTGTGATATGTTTATGAACAAAACAGAGGATGTTTTTTCATTTATAAAATGCCTAGAGCTTCTATTAACAGAGGATGGTTTTTCTTTGGCCATTCATCTTGTGGCTAGCTATCATTCCAATAAATGAAATATAAAAGCGTAAAAATATAATCTTCTCCCTAAAACTCTTATGCATCGATCAGAAGATAACGAGTTTATTAGTTGGAAAACAAAAAAATGTTAAAGAAACTACAAAAATATCTGCTTTAGTAAAAAAACACCCTTTTTTTTAAAAACCAAGGACAATCTTGTATTTTCACTTAAAATGAAATAGCGGTGCTAAACCGCAAGACTGCTACGTAACGTTGCGCCGCTATTTCATACCACAACACTATGGCTTATTGCATAGCGCTCCAGTGCCCCACTGCACCGCGCGGCCACTATTAACTACTATGCTTATGAATCACTTTATGTAGACTTTAGTTATGCCCTCTCTTTGATTCTCATCCACCCCAAATTCGGTTTTTACTGTGAAAACAAAACTTGAGAACACGAGTAGCTTTTGAACGTGCAAATCCAAACAAAAATAACTTGTTGATTTAAGAATTGATGACATAAACATAATTAAACTGTCATGATTAACACTTATTTAATAAGAGTTTAATTAAGGTGTTTCTCTAAACGCCGCCTAATTCATAGCAACTCGTCTTTTGATATGAGTTAGAAGATTTCATCGTATTGAAAGTTAATTTGATTGTGTGTGCTTAACTTGAACGATTCATCACATGTGTTTTTGATAATGTAGATACTACTCCACCTAAGAAGCTGGTCAAAGACATTTCCCAGGATTTCTATACTGCTGGATTTTGCCCTGGTGCCATTGTGTATTTCTCATATGATGTTTCAAAAGGTCAGTTTTCTGTTCATGCCCACCTTGTGCGAGAAGGTTTTCTTGTAGTTGTTCATTGCTGTCATCATGCCATAGCATGGTTGGTAGGTTGTTATTTTGTGTCGTACCCAGTTTTACCGATTGTAGACTATGGCAAAAAGCCAAAAATTATCCATTTGCAGCCGCCGTATCTGCCATCAAAACGCCATGGTGCTGCCATCATTCACAAACTGGCTATGCCGGTTTGCAAAAAATCCGTCACCATGGCCGATGTTCTTCAACACTGGTCGTATCATTGCTAGGGCTGTTGTCGTGTATATTCCTAGGAAACTGCCAAAGAAATTATGCATGTTACTATACATAAATAAGTTAAAACTGAACCCTGTGGTGTATTTTCGCAACTCCAATGTTTCTCTGTAACTCGGTGTATTTTTTCTGCTATATTTTTGTTGGGAATTGAGAGTATTTTTTATAGTCAACTTAGTTGATTTAACTTTTGCCAACTGTCTAATCTAAAAGATTCCTTTAAATTTGTTTGCAAACTATAGTTTTTCATTCAGGAGAGGATTTCATTCATCACAAAATTATGTATTACTGTTTGTAATTGTGATATGTTAATATGTTAGAGGTGATGTTGATATTTTCTTCTTCACCAGGATTTGAATCTGAAACCTTTTTGATATATTTACTAACTTGGTGTTAATGGGATATTTAGGTGATAGCAGCGACGATGGCCCTTACCTACCTGAAGAGGTCATGTCTTTGAAAGGTTTGAATTTCTCTGACGATAAAGGCCAGTCGTCAAATCCTGCACAGTCTGCGCCGGTGTCTGCTGAGCCTGTCGTGCAACCTCCTGCTGAAGAGAGAAAACCGGCCGAGAAAAAGCTTGTCAAGCCAAAGTGGTTGAAAATGTGATATCATTTTCCCAACAGTAGTTACGTGGTTAGTTTGATGGAGGGAACTTTCCTTGTTTTGTGCATGTATGTATGTTCAAAGTTGTTCATTTTGGTGATTTTTTCTCATAGCTAATGTTACTTGGCATATGGATAATTACTTGGTGGTGATTTTTTCTCATAGCTAATGTTACTTTGGCTTATGGATATTTACTTGGTGTATCATGTTACTCGGCATATGGATATGGTTTTTTTGAAGTACATGTGCATTTTCAAATGGTAATAATTTTTTAAGTTCGATCTTACAAAGGAAATTAACAAGGTAAGCTGAATTTGTTGTTAGAAGATGATCAAATTTTGATGCTTATGCCTATTAATTGTTGGACTTCTCTTTCACTCTTCTCCAAGTCTCGTGTTCGATTCCTTGAGTCAATTTTGGTGTGCTAAGTCCATACAGAGCTATGCGTCTTAAATGGTCCACCCCACAAGTGGATGATGCGATTTGACCCCTCGATACTTGTATTAGTCGGTTCTGGAACTGGATATATAGATATGTTTTTTTTAAAAAAAAATTATTTGACTTTTCACTTTTTAAATCCTTTTTCAACATAAAGCAAAGATATGGATTTCGATTCTCTCTCATAATATTTTTTTGGTAGAAAGACGAAATAACAAATAATCATTGAAACTCATACACACAAGTGAAAGAATCCAGATTTAAACCCTGATCATGGCGTTGGACCTACCAATTTCGACATTTTTACTAGCTGAGCTATAATTTATGGACACAACAAATCTAAAAAACTATTTTATGTTTTTATTTTGCAATTATATTTTACGCATTCAATATATATAAGTCAAATTCTTTGATTTAACTATGTACAAAGATGACCCATCATCATCATGCATCATAAATCACATGAGAGACTTCGTTATTTTAAAAAGCCGCCATGATGATGATATTTCAGCTGTAAAGAAAGTATAAATATTTTGTTCTCTTTCTTCTTTTTGACTAAAATAAAGTGCTAAAACTTGATAATGTAAATAATAACAATATTTTAATTTTTGCCAACCCACTCCCTTGTTTTCTTCTACTATAATAAAATAAGACATGTTGGGTTTATTCAACTTCCATAAATTTTTACAGTAAAAGAAAATTTTCCATGATTTCTTTTTGGCAAATGGTAATAGTTCCATAATTTTTGTTACAAGAAAGAAAAAAATTAAAAAAACTTTAAATTATTAAAAATTATATTTAACGTAAATGTGTGTTCTTTATTGATTTTTTCCAGTCCACTTCTACTTTTCATGTATGTTTTAAAATTTTTGTCAAAAAAAAATGTTTGAAATTATAAACATATTGGTTTAAAAAAAAATACAAACGTAATTTCTGTGTGCACAAGTTGCTCTGCGGATAGTAATGTCGAAGTTGTTTGACCAGACGTTATAATCAGAGTTCGAATTCCGACACTCTTATATGTGTATGAGATTTTAATGACTTTACTATTTTGTCTATTTGTAAAAAAAAACGTAATTTTTGTTGTTGAATATTTAGACAAAATAATGAATGGTTTCCTATTGTTTATTGGATTAATCATAAAATTAACCCTTTTCAATGAACAAAGATTGTAAATGGTCACAAGATGTATATTTAAAGAACTATTCTATTCTATAAAATCTATAAAGTCAAGTTGTATATATTACCACCATTATCTTTTGTCGGATTCACTACATGATTACAAATATAAAAATGAAATCTCCCATTATACAACATCAAATTATTTATATATTACTTTATATAAAAATGAAATAAAGTATAATAATTATATATTACTTTATTTCCCCTAAAAATTATATATTACTTTATTTGTGCAATCAAATAGAATGAAATCATTTGAAATTGACTAGAAAAGCAAGCAAATTTGTTAAACAATCACAATTAATTATGTAAAAAAAAACATCACAATTAATAATGAGAGTAGCAAATTTATTTCATTGATTTGTTATGATAATCTAAATTAATGTGTGATTTGGTCTATTCATAATATGGAAAATATAGGATATCCTCTGCTACATGTTTATTTTAAAAAATCTAGTACATATCTTACTCATTAATGTATTCAGTAATATTGCATGTAAGAGAACTTGCAATTGTTTATACAATCCGCCCGCGCTTAAATCAGATGAAGGGTGTCTCTTCTAACTAAATCAAGGTAGTAGGTTGGAAAAAGTTTTGGGCATGCAGCAACTTAAAACTCTTAAATAGAGTTTGCTGCCTATTTATGACCCACAAGGTTCGAGGGATCAGTCTCTGTAGTCGTGTGTAGATGATCCTGGTTTACTCAAGGAAAAACAATCCCTAGTTGCTACTAAGAATTTTTCTTCAGATTCTTTAAATAATTGATGTATCTTATTTATAATATAGATCAGATATATCCGTATTTTTATCGTAAGATACATTAGTTATTTAATAGATTGAATACATTAATTATTTAATAAATCTATTTTTATTCGTTTATAATAATGATCGGATGATATATGATAAATTTATAACTTGCATAACTAGAGTGGGTGGACTTAAATGGTTGTGTTGTGTCTGTCACAATCATTAATTGACTCAAAAGATGAAGTTGTTAAAGTAACCAACTGTTCTGTTCCAAACCTTACAAAACAGCCTTCGAATCCTGTTCTCTTCCAAACCTTTTGGTTTCTTTATTCATAACCTTATCAACGTAATTTTCAATACCCTTGATCTCAAATTTTTCATTTTTGATTTCATTATTATGATTTGATGAATTTTTGTTCCAATGTTGTTTCTAATTCAGATTTTGATCAGTTTATTCCAAAAAGCACTCTTTTTTATTGGTATTATGTGAAATTCTATGAATTATTATTGTTCTTGATATTGGTGTGAAATTAGGAATCAAAATTTTAGGAATAATTTTTGGTTTGTATTATTTTCTTGTTCAATTTAGTTTATGTTGTTAGTAAACTTGGATTGGATCCTCTGCAGCTAGATTAAGGCTCTGTTTGGCAATGCCAGATTTTGAGGTTATAACTTATAAGCTCATATGACAAAAAAAAGACTCTTTGGTAACATTTTTTTTTCTAACAAACTTATTGCTTACTTTTACTAGCTTGTAGCTTACTTTGATAAGCTAATTCAATTAGCTTATAGCTTAAGGGCTTGTTTGGATTGACTTGTTTTTTAGCTTATGAAAAATAACTTAATAAGCTTTTATGTTATTCATTAGTTCTCACTAACCAAAATTGTATCTTCATAAGCAGTTTTTTCATAAATTACCTTGACAAGCTTATGAATAATACATAAAAGCTTATTTATTTGCATAAGCTCAAAATAAGTCAATCCAAACGGGCCCTAAAACTTATTTTGATAAGCTAATTCAATTAGCTTATAGCTTATAACTTCTTTTGGAAACTCAGCATACGGCCTAAAGACCGATTAAGCTGGGAAACCAATCCCACTCTCCACTTGCAGGGGTGCCATTTAAAGTCAGAGCTTTGCTATGTATGGACTAGCCCACAAAAATGCTAAGTTATAGCTTAAAGCTTATAATTTATCATTTTTTTCACTGAATTTTACCCTTGTCATCTTACATGAAAAAAGATTAGATATTAATAAACATATCTTTTTTATGTCATTTCATGTTTATAAGCTAGTTCAACCATTAATTTTATCGAACACTAAAAATTCAATCAGCTAGCTTATAAGCTATTTGCTATAACGTCATCCGCTATAAGCTAGTTTATTAGCTATCTGCTATTTTTTGCCAAATAGAGCCTTAAGATTGAGATTTAACTGCGGAGGATCCAAGTCTTTATTACTGTTATTGTAGGATGCAAGTTTATTTTTGTCCAAATTTGGTCGATTCTAACTTATTTGATTGATATCATACCAGATACAGGTTTTTGGTACTTCTGGAGGATGGCAACAAAGGATTGTTGGCAGTGTGTGCAAAGATCTAACATAGAAAATGATTCCCCTTTATCAGTAGATAATAATGGACCTGAAAATGGATCACTTTCAATTGTGGTGCTTGGTGCTTCTGGTGATCTCGCCAAGAAGAAGACGTTTCCAGCTCTTTTCAATCTGTACAAGCAGGTTCGGTTCCGTAAAACTCGGTTTTCTTGTTTAGTTTTATGAAGCACTGATTCATAGACACCAAACACGACACTGATACTGACATGTAGACACTAGTAATAATTTGAAAAAATAGAAGTGATTGAATGTAACTACATGTGTCAGAGTAAGATACCGACAAGTGTCGAACAACGGCTACACCTTCGATATAGTTTAGATGATAATTGAACTATCAATGGACCATTGAGACACCTTTAATGGAATATGTTTCGGAATGTTGTTAATTAAAATCAAGTACTGGCTTATTTATTTTCCCATTCTCATATATTATATACGTCACAAAGATTTGAAGCGTTTTAGTTAAACCATTAAAAAAGATTTAAGTTTAACTGATCTTTTAGAACAGTTTGGTTTATAACATGACATAATACAACTGTGTCGTTTGATTTGCATAGCTGACCCACGTTCCAAAAGCTTTTGTTGTTAATTTTTGGTGTTTGTTTATAATCTGAGTCAATATCCGTTCCTAATTCATCGACCTGAGATACTTTCTAAAGACGTTTGTTACTCTTACTTGAACCAAAAGGTTTTCTAAATTTTCATTGCTATATTTGCAGGGATTCCTACTAGCAAATGAAGTCTGTATTTTTGGTTATGCAAGAACAAAAATCTCTGATGAAGAATTAAGAAACCGCTTACGTGGGTGAGGTTTTCTTATGTTCTCCAATATTCATAAAATAAGTAGAATTGTTTTTCAGAAATCAGTTGTTTCTGCTTCTTCACAATCATTGATTTGTTTTCAGTAAGTAGATTACTCAAATGAATAACCAAGTGCATTTCTTGGATCTTTATGTTTATATTAGCTTAAAAATTTACTCTGAAGTTTGTTCTATGATCGTTATGTGATAAGTCTGATCGCTGATTCTTTTTTAGTTGTTTTGTGATTTTTACTATGTATAATAAATGATAGGAAATTTGTTGTGATTTAATATGCAGCTATCTTGTTAAGGAAAAAGATGCTTCCCTTGAAAAGTTAGAGACTGTATCAAAGTTTTTACATCTGGTTAGAATTTGCGTCATTGATTCATTTTACAACTATCTGCAATTTTCTTTGATCAAATGATCATTCTCTTTTTGCATTTGTCTTGCCTATAGATCAAATATGTAAGTGGCTCTTATGATTCTGAGAATGATTTCCATTTGTTGGATAAAGAGATTTCCAAGCACGAATCTACAACAAACACTGCTGAGGGCTCTTCTCGGAGGCTTTTCTATCTTGCACTTCCTCCTTCCGTATATCCATCGGTTTCCAAGATGATCAAGACTGCTTGCATGAATAAATGTAAGATTACTTAATCATACCTTGTTTAAATTTTGTATCAGCATCACATAGTTGACTTGTCGATTTTAGTATCGTATTTGGTTACCGTGTCCGTGCTTAATAATTTTTTATCTATTTCAATTTTGTAGCTGATCATGGTGGGTGGACACGTATTGTTGTTGAGAAGCCTTTTGGTAAGGATCTGGAATCTGCAGAGCAACTCAGCACTCAGATTGGAGGGTTATTCGAAGAACCACAAATTTACCGTATTGATCACTACTTGGGAAAGGAATTAGTGCAGAATATGGTAGTGAATGATCACATTACGACACACTTCTTGATTGCTTCAGAAACACTTCCTAATATCTCTTTGTTTGACTTATATTCCAGTTGGTGCTTCGTTTTGCAAATCGCTTCTTCTTGCCTTTATGGAATCGCGACAACATTGCTAATGTTCAGGTGAGAATTTTTTTCAAAGTTATGTTGAGGGTTAAACTTCAGTGATACTATTGAAATTAGAGAAGGAACTTGTTAAGAGTCCCACATTGGATAGGAGATGGCTTGACAATGTGTCTATAAGTGGGGGCAATCCTCACCTCACAAGCTGGTTTTGTGGGGTTGTGTTAGGCCCAACCACGATTTCTAATATGGTATCAGAGTCTCTTCAAGATTCATTGAGCCACCTGCTATCAGGTTTCCGCTATCGGGCCACCCACCATTTATGTCCACGAACCAAGCCCAATAGTCCTGGTCGTGAGGGTGTGTGTTAAGAGTCCCACATTGGATAGGAGATGACTTGACAATGTGTTTATAAGTGGGGGTAATCCTCACCTCACAAGCCGGTTTTGTGGGCTTGTGTTAGGCCCAACCACGATGTTGGAAATTCCGTCTTAATTGCGGTCCGCCCCTAGTCGCCTAAATTGTGACCTTTGGTTAGCCTTCATTGCAGCCTCCAACACCTTCATTGTGTTGGCTTTGAGGGGGTGGATTTAGTCCCACATCGGATAGATAGCACTCTTGAGAAGAGTTTATAAAGAGGAGGCACTCCTCACCTTACAAGCCGGTTTTGTAAGGATGAGTTAGGCCCCAAATTTCGCCCCAAATTTCAACACACGATTTCTAAGAGCACTATTAGTTAGGATTGACAATTCATATTTAATTTTGTTTTATCTTATCTGTTGAATCTTGTTTAAACTTTGACTTTTTTGGCTTTTTTTCCTTCTTTCGCAGATAGTTTTCAAAGAAGATTTTGGCACTGATGGCCGAGGTGGATACTTTGACCAATACGGGTATGTGTAGTAATTTTCTACTTCAATATTTTGCTTGTTAAACTCTTCAAGTGACAAGTCATCGCAATAATAGGTTGTAAACTGAAGTGATATTCAGAAATTTTGATATCGGGATATTTTGATTTGCGATAAGAAAGTAGAAGTTAAGATGAAAGGAAATTTTTTACCACATAATAGTAAGAGTATGTAACTGAACATTAGGTAGTAAAATGCCACGAAAGTAAACTCAGTGCCACATAAATGGAGATGTTAATGTGGATGATGAATGGTCACATAAGAGAAGATATAAGTACGAGTTTTAGAAGAAATTTTTTTTGGATAAATTCCGTTGTAAAGAAAAGATAGTAGAATCTCGACTTAGGTGGTTTGAACACATGTAAGCTCATAAAAGCGTCTGAAAGGTGAATTAACCAGATGTAGAGTAGTTAGATGTGGACGGAGACCAAGGAAAATAATATAGGACAAAGTCTCGAGAGAGACTTAGATGTAAATGGCGTATCCTTAAACTTAGTACGTGATTGGGAATTATGGCATGTTCTGATCCATGCAGTCAACTCCACCTAGTGGGATAAAATATTGGGTTGATTGGTTGTTATATTTTGTAATAATCTTCTATCATTAAGATCAGTAAACCAAAATAAATAATGTACTTTTTATTTTGCAGAATTATACGAGATATAATTCAAAACCATCTGCTACAGGTGATGCCTTTGTTTTATTCTGAAATAAATTTATATATTTTGATATTGTTTTTTACTGTTTGTGATATGTCATACTACCTTATAATGTCAAATAGATTTTTTGGTGAAATATTGAAAACGAAATGTTATTTGCTCAAAAACTTAACCGTTAAATTTTTTGTGGTGAATATTTAAACATCGAATTCGTAATGTCTGGAAGAAAAATTATTCTGATAGCTGAAGATGTGCTAGAGGAAAATACTGGCATTTAATAAAGTAAATAAGTCTATTTGCTACACTAAAGGAAACATTTCTATTCAACGATTTAAGGTCTGTTTGGATTGACTTATTTGAGCTTATCTATTGGCATAAACATTTGTGAGACCGTCTAGGAGAGCTTATAGAAACAACTTATGACATGTTCAAAAGCTGTTTTCAATTTATTTCTATAAGCTCTCCAGGGTAACTTATTAAAACAGTTTTTATCTTATACACTCTCCGGTCCCTATTATAAGCAAAAATCAACATTTTAGATTCATTCATTAAATGATGTATATGGTCTATAATAAAGACCATATACATCATTAATTGAATGAATCTAAAATTTAGATTTTGGCTTATAATAGTGACCGGAGGTAGCTTATATGAACACACATTGACTTTATATTATCTTTGTTGTAGAAATAGCTTATACAGAAGCACTTACATGATAAGCGTTTAAGTGCTGATGCTATAAGCACTTAATTAAGTTGTTTATCCAAACATGACTTTAAATGAAGAAAGACTAGTTGCCTGTTGCTGGTTGCCTTTGGTGACCTTTCATTTGAAGTTTTTTGCCACCTTATCACCACTTTGTTTTTTACTATGTTTTAAAAGATAATAGTAAATCATTTCCAGTTCCAACATTGTTCATTTTAAGCAATGGATTGAGTTTCATTCAAATAGACCCTAGTAATACTTTAACATACTTTTTGGTTTTACAATA
>Ga0315914_1009722_pt1 | contig 12247 bp, 11 predicted proteins | sample MpolenodulesMG_FD_203920 | JGI IMG/M metagenome (GOLD analysis project Ga0315914, IMG submission 203920) | Medicago polymorpha root nodule microbial communities from Los Angeles, California, United States - elongated nodules | ecosystem: Host-associated > Plants > Roots > Nodule | place: USA... | reverse complement strand
TGTTTTTCAGTCAATTTATTTTTGTGAATTATATATTTACCGATTGTATAATTTTATTTTAACTTTGATAAAGAGAGAAGCTAAATTTGATGGCAAAAAAATGCACCTGATAATTAACGAAAAAGTCGATTCAGTTGATAAAAATTAGGTCGCATCTCACACAAATAATCAACCGGTGTAAACCTTGTTAGAGAAACATATGTAAATAATTATATTTTTTGTTTTTGAGCTTGGGATTTCTTTTAACTTAATAATAATTAATTTCAAAATGTAGGAAAGGGTGGAACATGGGTGGATGTTGGAAAAGCCGGTAGGGTGCAACCGCTGCTTTTTACATATTGGCCATATGATGCAAGTGTTATACAATTACATGATTATCGAAATCTGTCTTTGTTCTTCTTTGAAAAGGACTTGCATAATGGTACAAAATTGAACATGCAATTCACAAAGACCTCAAATTATGGAGCAACATTCTTGCCTCGTGAAGTTGCGAATTCCATACCATTTTCATCAAACAAAGTGGAAAACATCCTTAACTACTTCTCCATCAAGCAAGGATCAGAGGAATCTGAAAATGTGAAAACAACCATCGGTTATTGTGAAACGCCTACTATCGAAGGAGAGGAAAAGAGTTGTGTAACATCATTAGAATCAATGGTTGATTTCACTACTTCTAAACTTGGAAACAATGTTGAAGCTGTTTCAACAGAAGCAAACAAAGAAAGTGATAAACAACAATATATAATAGCAAAAGGAGTTAAGAAGTTGGGTGAGAACAAAATTGTTGTGTGCCATCTACTGAGTTATCCATATGCAGTGTTTTATTGTCACAAATTACGTGCAACTAAAGTTTACTATTTGCCTATGGAAGGTATTGATGGAACCAAAGTTAAAACTTTTGCTATTTGCCACAATGATACTTCACAATGGAGTCCCAAACATTTGGCTTTTCAAGTACTCAAAGTTCAACCTGGAACTGTTCCAGTTTGCCACTTCCTACAACAGGGTCATGTTATTTGGTTTTCAAAATAAAACCACCAATTCCATATCCTTCAATAGTAACCACTATACATATAGAAGCTACTTCAAAAATATATAATACATGTATTATAAATTAAGTTACTTTAAATGTCCTACGCGATAGAGACTAAGTTCAAATCTCCTCAAGTATGGTTGCAAAATGGTCTTCAATGTAACTTTAAATTAAAACTTCGTATGTCCTAATAAAAATAATGTTTAATTATCTATATATGCTTCTCTTAAGGTCCTTTATATTAGGGGTGTTCGCGGTGCGGTTTGGTTCGGTTTTAAAGGTAAAAGTCATCTGAATCGCAAGATAAAAAAGCATGCGGTTTGGTTTGGTTCGGTTGACTTTAAAAATAACATCCAAACCAAACCAAACCAAACCAATGCGGTTTGGGTTGGATCGGTTGATGCAGTTTTTTTCGAGACGATAAATTTTTTTGTTTCCAACATTAAAATCAAGTTAAAAAGTTAAAACACAACATATTTTTCAGCATTGTTTTAAATTTCATCAAATATTACAATTTTATTTTCATTTTACAATGTTTCCAACAACATAGACCAAGTTAAAAACATGGACAAAACGTAACCATGCGTATATATGTTTCCATTGAGTTTCTATGAGTATATATGTTTAATTAACATTTTTCTTATGTTGCGGTTTGGTTTGGTTTGGTTTGTTTGGTAAAATGAAAACCGCAAACCAAACCAAACCATGCGGTTGAGCAAGAAAATGATCCGATTACATCCGAACCAAATGCGGTTTTTTGTAGTTTTGGTTTGGGTTGGTTCGGTTTGTGATTTTCCTATTTGATTGGTTCAGTTTTGAACACCCCTACTTTATATTATTAATATATGTTGCACCCCAAACTTGTCTGGCGAATTTAAAGAATTTCAACAAAAATCATTAATTTATACTCCTTTTGTCTCACAATAATTGTCTCTTTAGCATTTTTTCTTTTTCTCAAAATAATTATCACTTTAGAATACCAATGTAGCATTTATTATTTTTTCCATTATTATACCCTTATTTATTGAATTTCATAAAACTTAATTACTCCACTAACTACAATTAATAAGAGTATTTTAGTAAATGATATTAATTTTACCATTGAAATTAACATAATTAATCATTTCTTTAATAATCGTGTACAAACCTTAAAGACTATGATTTAGAGACGAAGGGAGTATTAGTGTTTCCCTAAACTAAAATCCGAGCTCTTAGTCAAGAGATATGAGTTCAGTTACTCAAATCAATGTAATGTTGGTATAAATTAATATTATTTGTATGGAGTAGTTTTTGCCTTCACTTAAAATAGTATTGTTGAGTTTGACTTAAAATTTGATGTTTGTGTTTCAGCAAAATCATGACACGATTTGGGGAAATCGTAACATGATTTTAGTTCAGAAATTGGAATTTGGTTCGACAAAAATTGGACCACGTTTTGTAGAAATCGAGGCACGATTTAGTGCATAAGGTTCATTTGTACTTTATTACAAGTCCACGAAGTAACTAACTAATAGTTGAAGTTGGTTAACTGAAATTGTAATTGTATTGAAGTTGGTTAACTAGGTTAGGCAGTTACAAATAGTTAGAAGATAGTAGAGTTAGCTAGAGGCTAATTGATATGTTGTACTACTACATAAGAATTATGAGTTGAATAGTTTTCTCATAGTTTCCCTCTCTTTCTCTGAATTTACATCAGAATTCAATTCCTTTGTTATGTTATTATAAGCCTTGAGCTCTTATCCCTCTTCAAACATGGTTCACAATCGTGATCAAAAACTGGTGCAAGTACCAGATGTTCTAGCTCTTACTGATCCATAGCAAAATGATTTCTATGTTCGTCCTAATGAAAATCCAACTACGCCATTGGTGAATCATCATTCTCTGAATGGCAAGAATTATCACTCTTGATCGCAATTCACGAGGAAAGCAATTATTTTGAAGAACAAACTTTGGTTTCTTAATGGCGCTTCTCCAATGGTGGATCAATTTGATTCTGCATATAAGGCTTGGGTGCGATGCAATAATTTGATGCATTATTGGATTCTAAGTTCTGTTATTCTAGATGTTGAAATTTAGTTCAAAATTGATGTTGAAGTTTCAGCGAAATTGTGGCACAATTTGGAAAATTGTGGCACAATTTGGAAAATTGTGACACGATTTTGGATCAACGACTTGGAGGAAGTTGTTGAAAATATCGTGGCACGATTTTGGATCGTAATTTATACGAGATTCCAATTTGTGGCGCGACCTAGACAAATCGTGGCACAATTTTGTTTGGGTCAGAATACTATAAAAGGCTTCATTCTTGATTTTTTTTTATGAGAGGTTCAAGACAATGATTTTTGGTGAATCAATGAGGTAACTTTGACGTTGGGGTCTTTGGTGAAAGGTTCTTTGGGTTTGGAAACTCTTCCCAAACATCTTGGGTAGTGAGATCTCATTAGAGGAAGCATCAAAAGCTTCCATTATTGTTTTGTCTTAGGATTCATTGTGGGTTTGAGTGGACTTGAAAAATAGGTAGAAATTATGGTTTGTTCTTTGTGAGTTTATAAGATAATTTCTTGTAACCTCTTTGTATCACTCTTATCATAGTGGTTTCGAGAGTTTCTCTCTCCTCCCGACGTAGGTCATTGTTGGACCGAACATAGTTAACAAATAATTCGTGTGTTGTTTCTATCTTCGCTCTTTAACTTTTGTTTGTGATTTGTGTTTTACACTTGGTTACTAGATTAGATCTAGCTCTGTTCTTGTTGTTGTTTCTTAAGGCAACATATGAGGCTTCCATGGCATATTGTGTTAATAGTGAAGATGTAGTGAACGAAGTGGAGATTGAAATTTTCAATGAAGAGAATTATGTTACCTCATTTACCAAGGAAAAATATCAAGAATCCATATGCCTACTCAAATTTACTAGCCTCAAGCCTAATGCTGGATACAAAGTGACACAAAAGGAAGCGTAGGCGAGCAAGTGCTAAATCTAGACTGAAAAGAAACAAGTTTGCAAGTGACAAACTTGGGAAAATAGGGTTCTGGAATCCACCAGAAATTAAGAAAATTCTCTAACATATTATTGAATGAATATAAGTTGTCTCTTAGCCTACAATTGTTAAGCTTAAATAGGGAAATAACAAAACTCTAATGGGCCGGAAATAACAAATTGAAACAAAAACAAAAAATTACTAAAATTGAGCTAAAATAAAAATACTATAGAAAATACTATGGAAATCCTCCTACATCAGTCTCCTCCACCTTTGAAGAACTCAACCCCGAGTTCTTATTCTAATAAAAGAGCTTCCATGCATGTTGACTCTTCCAATGAATAGGAGAACACCCACCCAGATCTCATTGAGTGAAATACAAATAAGGTTTGGTTTGAAAAATATAGCAGTTGCCTTTATCCATCGTGATAATGCATTCTTTCTTCAAATGCTTCTTAATATAAGTCAAATGGCTTGCATGAGATGGAGAAAGAGGAGTGGTAGTTGTTGATGCCTTTTCCTATGAGCAAGTGTAACTGCATCACCAAGGATTTCTTAATCCTAAGGCCCATATTTCAGGCTCCAGATCTTTATCTTCATTGAATGGATTATGCTTAGGAATGGAGTAGCTACCCCAAAGTCCAAGTTTACTAACTTATGATGCACTTGGGATGTTGTCTACATCAAGCCTCATAACCTTTCCAAGCAATGGCTTCTTGATTTGGGAAAAATTGTATGGATCACCTGAACCTCCTCCATCTTCTGTCAAGATGTATAAATTCCCATAATTAGGTCCAAAGAGTATATGACCACCATGTTGAGATGTAAATGGGAGTCTCATGGTAAATATCATTCTCACCTCTGTTGGTTTTGTAATCTTCCAATAATTCCACCAAATGTACCCCTTCATATAGAAAACAAGTCTTCTTTTCATCTTCCCATGCTAGTGTTTTGCTTATTAGATTGTAAGCCATTGCTGGAATTTTGGTTATAGTTACTCTTGCTCGTTCTACACGTTTCAGATTAATGTGAACATTGCATTCAAAAGAAAATTTAGGATGATTGAATGATTTTGATGCGTCAATACTCTTCTTTGTATCTACATCAAATAGATCTGTGGTTCCGCCATTGAAATCCATTGAAGGAGGAACTGCTATCACAATTAAATTTTTCACCTGGACATATTCATTGGCGACATAATGTCCTTCGACTGGTTCTTTAATGTATTCTTCCATTGTGGGAACAAAACTATTAGCAACATTCACGTTAGATAACTGACCCTTAGTTACATTTATAATAAACGGCTTCTGATTAGCGACACTCAAATTAACTGACTTACTGCTAGCAATACCAACATCAGGTGGCTTATCACTAGGAATATTAACATCAGTTGGCTTATTTTAATCGACTTTAACATTAAGATACCTTTTAATATACATTATCAAAACAAAATGTTTAGCAATATCTTTAATCATCTTACGCGAGTTACCTGCCATTCTGGAAGCATGTCTTAAAAGCTCGGTCAAAGAGTAATTTTTGTTGTAACAAAACGGACAACGATATATTGAATCGGAGATTTTAAACGTGTAGGAAGCATCCTTAAGTTTTTTTTTTGTAATATCTACAATAATAAATAAAAACAAAATATTTTATGAACACAATTGAATCATCATCTTGGTCACCATCCTACTTTATTTTCGTTTTCATAAAACCATCACCATCGAGAAATCCAACCCAGAAAAATGATCAACCCAAACTTCTTTTTTCATCAACTCATTTTTTCAATAACAATTTTTTTTCTGAAAATCACAAAATGGGTTTTGAAGTGAAAATTGCAACAATTTTTCTCCATAGTGCATTCACGTCAAAAGCACCGACTCAATCACATAATTTATAGGGTTAAATATGTTTTCGCTCCCTATAAAATTTTCAAATTTCAAGACTTTTTGGTCCCTAAAAAAATTTCTATCACCACTTAGAGCATCCACAATGGAGACCTTCAATTTTGAGGTCTTAAATGAGTTCCACATGGACACATCACTTTTTTACAATTTTTTAATAATAGTACCTAATGGATACTCAACCACTCCAATGGAGACCCTCTAACAAAAGGTCTATATGAGTTCCACCAATAACATTAAAAAGACAACGTAAATTGCAATTGACAAACAATAGTACAATGACAATGATTATTTTAAGCAAAAGTAATGTGTGGTCCACTTAAGCATTGAAGTCTTAAGTGATACCCTGGGTCCTAGACAACTCTAAAAAAAAAAATTCCACATTGGGGGTACCTATTAGGTACCAGGTCTTAAATGGTGAAGACTTCTCCAATGCGGATGCTTTTATGGTCCTTGTTTTTAAATCAAATCATGTGTATACTTTGTATTTTTTAATGAATTTTTATTGAGATGTTTATAATATTATAAAAATCTTTTCTACAAAAAAAATTGAATTTTTTAACAAGAGATATTTCTATAACATACTAAACACGACCACAAAAAAGTAATAAATTTTTTTAAAGCTTACACGTGATTTTACTTAAATATAAGGACTAAAAGTGCATACGGAAAATTTTTTTAGGGATCAAAAATTGATGACAAATTTTATATGGACTAAAACTTGAAATTTGAAAATTTTATAAGGACAAAAAACATATTTAACCCTAATTCATATGTATTTGGGTTGTTCATTCCACTTAATTTTACTTGTGAGCTAATAATTTTTTTGGATTAAATATGTTTTTGGTCCCTATAAAAATTTTCATCAATTTTTGGTCCCTCAAAAATCTTCCGTCACAACTTTTGGTTCATGCATTTAAGTAAAATTATGTGTATCCTTCGAAAATTTGTATTATTTTTTTGTGGTCGTGTTTAGTTTTTTTTTTGGCTTATTCAATCACCCGGTCCCTTAACTTAATTGATTGTCTCAATTTGGTCCCCTAACTATAATTTGTACCAATTTGATCCCCTATGTTTTGCTATGTTACTAGTTTTATCCTTTATGTTAGTTTCTATCAAAAAAACGTTAACTTATGTACCAATTTGGTCCCCTATGTTTTACTCCATTATTAGTTTTAGTCCTTTTTGTTAATGTTTTTTTGAGAGAAACTAACAGAAAGGACTAAAACTAGTAACAAAACAAAACATAGGGGACCAAAGTGGTACAAATTATAGTTAGTAGACCAAATTGAGACAATCAATTTAGTTAAGGGACCGGGTGATTGAATAAGCTTTTTTTTTTTTTATAGAAATCTCTCTTGCAAAAGTTTTTGAGTTTTTAGCACTTAAAAGTTCATATTTAACTCATATTTTGTTAAAAAATTAAAAAAAATTGTAGAAGAGATTTTTATAACGTTTATAAATTCATTAAGAAAATATGAAATATATATATGATTTGATTTAAAAACAGGGACCATAAATGATGGTAGAAAAATTTTATAGGGAGAAAAACTAAAAATTTATAGGAATCAAAAACATATTTAACCCTAATTTTTTTTTTCAAATCTTCATTTCGCTTTTTGGTCACGGGTTATTGATTTTTTGAGTTCTATGCATTTGGGTTGTTCATATTTCCTTTCAATTTCACACGTGTTCCCCAATATCTCTTAAACTCCAATTAGCCGTCAATGCCACCAAATTCCCAATGCCTTATTCATGGACCTACGTTGAATTTGAGAAGATGAGAATTTACCCAGAATTTTCTAAGGTTGATCGGAAAGATACCAGAAATTAATTGTCACTCATTCACTTAAACATTCAAGGATTCATCTTTTTCTCTCAAAAACTCACTTCGAGGTTGAGATTTTTAGGTTTATGGATTATGTGATTTCTGGATTTTGATTTGTTGCATCTTTTGATTTTTGGATGAATTGTAAAAGATAAGATTTAAAGTGTTTGAGAGGTTGATTGAGAGTGTGTGATTGAGTGTTTTTAGGAAGAAAAAAAATATTGTAGGATGTTGAAGATGGTTGGATTGATGATGTTGTTGATGCTATAAAGTCTGGATATTCCAAAAGAATTAATTATTTTAATTTTTAGAAAATATTTTATCGGATACATATAAGATACTCTACAGATACACAAGGATACTTATAAGATATTTCACATATACATATCCTAGAAAAGATGAAAAAGGTAAAAAAGTGAGACTTTAATTGTTGTAAAAATTTAGTAGAGATGTGTATAGTTCAATTTTAGATATGCATCATTAGAATTGTTTTTCGATGAACCAGTTAAAATTATTCTTCTTGTGGATGAAGGTAACAAGAGAGATGTGATTCAATTAATACATTAGATAAAAATTTGTGTTGGGTTCTTTTAATGATGTTTCTCTCGATATCCCAACATATGAAAATGGTTTATAAGTAAACTGTACATTATTTTTAGTGGTGGTCGGGGTTTGAACCCCAAACCTTGCATATATTATGCATTGTGCCTACCAACTTAGTTAAGTTCACGATAACCATTATTTTCTTTTGATCACATGTACTATTTTTTTAAAATTGTGACTTTTATAATAATATAATAATGAAGAGTAATCAATGATTATTTTCTTCAAGTATTTTACACTCATATGAATTTTAGTATAAATTTTTTGTCAACGTATCTTAGTCGTATCGTATCCTAAATTTAAATTTTTTTGTATATCCACATACCTGTATTGTATCGTACCTGCACCCGTATCGGTCAGGCTTCATAGTGTTGATGTGATGAAGATGATTTAACGGTGTCATTAAAGGTTTGTTTTTATTTATTATTATGATTAATGAATGAGATGAAAATTAAAATAATTATATTTAAAAATATTTTTTCCAATTCACCATTGCCACCTCAACTTTGTCTTTAATGAGTGTTCCACGTCACTTGAATGGGAGGGGGACTAGAGAAATTCACTGATATGGGGACCAAAATAATGGATTTAGAAAAAGGGGTACTAAAATTTTAAAATAAGTAAATAAGGGGACCAAAATTGCATTTGAGCCAATTGTTATATAAAATATAAACACTTAAATGAAAATAAATATAAAAAACAATTTAGAGAATAAAATTTAATTGATAATATAAAAGATGTATTATGAATTAAGAATATAATTTTATGCATGTTACATTTATCAACTATTAGCTATAAGCTATTAGCCATCGACTATCAACTAACTTATCATTTATATGTTATTTTTACCAAACAGAGCCTTCTTAGTTCTTACAATAGCAACACAAATTATAATGACATTTATTTTAGAATGCATGAAGTTTTATTTTAAAAAATTTACGTATTGGAAAGGCGGTTATCGAGAATACTCTTATTTATAACGAAAGAAATAGATGAAATAATATAATAAAGAGTCAAAATACTACACGAGTAGTCAATTAATTTTAGAAGTAACAACAACAAAAATTTCAACCAAAAAATAAATTCGTTCAAAATGGTAGAGTAATTATTAAAAAAAAACCAAAACAAATTCAACATCACTAAAACTGAAAATGATGAATTTGTGAACAAATTCACATCATATAGGTTAATAACATAAAATAACAAATGATTACACGTACAATAGATCAAAGTTGATTTGTCAATATGAACCAAACAAACATTGTAACAAAAATCAAACACATAGCAACGTTGCACCAAGACGAAGAATAAAACAATTTTGCACTTAGACAATAACATCAAGAGAAAAAAAAACTAAATCTTTAAGAAAACCACTTATTTAAATAAAAGAAAAAGTGGTGTAAAGTGGTGATAAAAAAAATGGCTAAAAATCACCCATATCTCATGGATGAAAAAGAGAAAAGAGAGAAGTACAAGCAAGGTTGAGAGGGACGGATAGATTATTGAGATCAATAACAAAATTTTATCAATTTATGTGAAACAGTATATCTCTATCTTTCTTGTTTATCGTACACTCTTAGTCTCTCTACCAAGCACCGGCCGGTTAATCTATTCCGTCCAAATAATCGACTTAATCTAGAAAAAGTGTGTCACTTTGGTAGTCACTTACTTACAATCAAGCAAATCGACCTAATCTAGAAAACATTCCCTAGTTCCAGATATTCCTAACAGTATATAAAAGACAAAATTGTTGTTTCTGCAGCAGATTATGTTATTTATTTGTAAAATATTACCTTATGTTTTTCATTTTTCAATTATTTTTTTAAAGGTTTAAATTATACTTTGGTTCTTGGGAAAATCTAATATGGACTGGCTCCAACAATGAACCTTACAATTTTTAATACATTTTAATCAAAAATTATTCTTAATTTTTTATTATTATCACATTCATTTTCCATTGAAAATGGTAAATGTCCTCATTTAAATATTTTTTAGATATTCATATTAGACATTTTTTTTGACAAGGTATTCATATTAGACATAATTTTGGTCTTTTAATTTTCACTTTGATTCCTTAAAAAAAATAACTTTGATATTTTTTAAATATTTTAGTTACATTTTGATTGTTAAATTATAAGCAGGATCATTCCTTACAATTTGGATACCTTAGACGAAACAAAGGAACTCGTTTTTGGTTATATAAGCCTGGTGCCATTTTACTTTTTTTTTTTGAAGTTTTTGTTACACAACTATTAATAAATTAATTATGTAGAAGATTTTTGTAAGAAAAATATTTTGATATGAACCAAAACAAGACCGTATAACCTATCAATGTAATATAGTAAATTACAAAAAAGATTTTGACAACTTCAATTTAAAACAAAGATCTTTTAATAAATCAATTAATAGTAACATCTATTCTATAACATAACAATATATAAAGAAAATGCACTCTTTTTGTAGAATTTCACTATTCTAAAACTACCCTACATTTAAAATATTTATTTACTATTCTATCCATTTTATAATATTGTTTAAATAAATCTCATTAAAACATGAACTACTCCACTTGTAATAAGAACAATATCTGACACTATAAAAAGAGATTTATTTGCTAATTTTATTTGCCAATTTTTTTATCATGGTATATGTAAAAATTAATATTTATTTCTTTCCAATGCAATATTAATTACTTTTTTTCAATATTATACACTCTAATTAATATTAATTGAGTAAATTACATTCCACTCCCCTCAAAGATGCTTGAATTACACTCCCCTCCCCTCTTATGTTTAAATATACACTCCCCTCCCCTCTTATTCAAAACATATTAGAAAATATTTCACTCATCTCCTCTAATAGAATCTTGAATTACTTTCCCCTCCCCTCTTATATTAAAATCTACACTTTACTCCCTCAATAAATTTCTTTTTATTTCTAATAATATAGCAAAAAAACAATAATCTAACACACTTCGAAAAAAAGAGTATTGCGGGTCTATTTTAATATAATCAAAATTTGAATACATATTTTTCGCTATTTTTTATTCATAATTTCATTAACATATAATTTTAAACCCTATTATTAAATGTGAAACAACCCAAGATAAAATTAAAATATGTGAAAAATTATGAAAGATAATAAAGTATGGTTATTTAAAAGTTAATTTTATACTATAAATTATAAATGCAAAATATTTAAATTTAATTATCATTGAGATCGGTGGTATAGGATGAGAGTTCATCGGGGTGCCAACCACGTTGAGATGTCGTTGTTTCTCCTTGATGCATGTCATCTCTCCTGGTTTACCGGATTTTTTTTTTATCATTGACATTTAAATTATAAAGAAATGAATTTATCTTTTTAAATGGTGGTTCAAAATTAGTATATATCATTAAAATATTTATTGATGTTAAAATAGATTAAAGTGTAGTGAATATTTAATTATTAAGGGAGAGGGTTGTAATTCAAGAATCTTATAGGGGAGGGGAGTGTAGATTTTATTTTTCAAAGGAGGGAAGTGTATATTTTAACATAAGAGGGGAGGAGGGTGTAATTCAAGCATCTTTGAAGGGAGGGGAGTGTAATTTACTCATATTAATTTCATCATTCTCAATTCAATATCTTCCACTTTGTATTTATGATATTCGTGAATGCATTATAATGACACTTAAACCATTTTTTTTTCTCTATCAATTATACACTTTTCTTAATACTAGTGAAATGATCAAATGTCTCACTTATATTAAGTGTTAAGATTTTTTTTTTTTTAGGAAATTAAGTGTTAGGTAAATTTAGCAGTTCAACTAGCTGATAAATGTAAGATGATATAAAAGGACATTCTTCGTTTATTTTAAAATTTATATCAATTAATATTTAAGATATATATATATATATATATATA
>Ga0315914_1009715_pt1 | contig 12252 bp, 4 predicted proteins | sample MpolenodulesMG_FD_203920 | JGI IMG/M metagenome (GOLD analysis project Ga0315914, IMG submission 203920) | Medicago polymorpha root nodule microbial communities from Los Angeles, California, United States - elongated nodules | ecosystem: Host-associated > Plants > Roots > Nodule | place: USA... | reverse complement strand
TCGGATTGAACCGGTGACTCGATTACTCCAAAAACTAAAATAATAACATATTTAAAATAAAAATAAATATCCAACAAACATAATTTCATAGACTAATTATTCATGTGATAATAAAAAGCGAAGAGTATTTATTCACGAACTTTAAATAAAATATTTGAGCTTTATAATTGTATTTTTTTAGGGAAGCTTTATAATTATATATGTCTATGTTTTTGTCCGATAATATTGTGAGTTATTTTTATAAAAAAGATAAAAAATTGATAGGTATTTGCTTTGAAAAGTATTAAACGGTAATTTTGTTAGGCGTTTTTATCAACTAAAAAATAATAATTGTTGGGTATTTGTTTTGTACAGTGTTCAATATTTTGACAGCTATAATCTTATCAAAAAATTTGTTTGATGTGTCTTATTAAAAGCAAATCAAATACAAAATGAACAAACACTTCAGTTCAGTGGTTAGGAAGTTGTTTCTTAATATGAGGGTCACGAGTTCAACTCCCATCTGTGCCAAAAAAATATCATAATATTATAAAAAAGTATTATAACGTATTATATAAATTCATAATATTATAAAAAATATCTCCCAAAAAAATTATAATTTTTTAATAAACATGAGTTTAATATGAATTTTTGTATTTTTTAAGATTAAAAGTTCACATTTAATTTGTGTTTTATTAAAAAATTCTAATTTTTTTTGGGATTTTTTTAAGAATATTTTACTCATTTCTGCACAATTTTATTAAAAAAAATACAAAAATTAAATTAAAAATAGGGACCAAAAGTAGTGATTGAAAATTTTATAGGGATTAAAAGTTGAAGAAATTTTTTAGAGGAATTAAAACAAAAAGTTGATATATTTATAGGGATTAAAAACATATTTAACACTTATTATTATTACAAGTGGGTTTCTTCAAAACAAAAAGAGAGCAAGACTCTTACAAACGGGTTTCTTCAAAACAAAGAGAAAAGATCCATGTATGAAACTAGACAACTACTCGTTTTATATACGATTTACAAACAAGTCTTGCATTACAAACACATTAGTTTTTACCATTAAATCAAATGAAATATAATAGGTATTGATCTAATGTCTCTTGCAAGATAATTTTTAATTTATTTATGCTAGACAAAACCAAAATGGTACATAAAAAGAAATGATATTTGTATAACCATTTTATAACATTTTATATTGACATATCCCTCTCATATTAACATTATGTTTTTATTATCTCTCTTCTTTTCTTTCTCTATCATTTTTTTACTAACAAGAAGAAAAAAATAGTTATAAATTGTTGTACAAATATCACTACTCATACATAAAAGTGATCCAAATAATTAATCAGTCATTGTACGTAGAGTTCTAATTTGTCTTCAGCTTTGGCATCTCATGGCACAGCTTAGTTATTGTATAATACTATTTTTTTGGATTATCAGTTATTATATAATTAAATATGTGTAATATTACGTATAGTATGGGAATGAAGGCAACAGGAAAATCAAATTAGTTATACGGTAAACTTAATTTGGATCTTGTTTTGAAAAAATATTGATTTCATGAAAACAAATTCGACAAGAGTGGGCCGGCTAGTATACCCTTCTTAACCTATTCGTTACCTCCTGTTTTAATTAAATTGTAATTAGCATAATCATTACTACTAAAAACAAAATTAATCCATTCAAAAATTACTACAAAACAAATCATGCTTATTAAATAAAATATCAAGAAACCGCCAAATTAGGGTTGCATGAATGGTGTTTTGCTCATTCTGAACTTGTACTTCTCCAATATATTTATCCAAAAGGGAATTCTTCTTGGTTAGAATCTGTAATGTTTGACCATCTCACCCTCAAGTGACTTCTCCCACAATGTTACCCCATAATTCATTTAACACGTCGTTGATTTAATCGTAAAATGATTTTGAAATTATGTACATGATTTGAAACTATAATTGTGACACTAAAATAACTTTGTAAATGTGTTCTTTAGCTTCAATACATGTTCTGAAATTGATGAATCTGAAATTGATGAAACCCTAAAGTCCAACTCACATAAAACTATTATGTGCGAAAAATTGTGATGGTAACGGATTTATAGGTTTATTTAATTGCAATTGTAGTCATACGCATACCTAAGGACTAAGGTGGTATAATGAACAATAAGATTTGAAATTGAGCAAAATTAGCATATTTAAAATTAGCATATTTGTTTTAACTTCAAAAAGACTTTCGACTCCACAACTCTAATATACGGCTAGAAAAAAAAAAGTTACTGATCGAAAAATGAAGTAAGGAAATAAATTAAAGTAATTTTAGTTTTGAGATCACTAATACTTAATTTAATGATAACATGAGAGACACATTTTGATTTTTTGTGTTGATAATTCAACTTTTTCTTATAATTGTACATATGCAAAGTCTAAGTACCTAGTAGTATACGATTTTTTTTTTAAAGGTAGCAGTATAAGATTAGTTGAGAGCTTGAATGTGACGGTGCAAGCAAACGAAATACTAGTATATACTCTTTTTTGGGGGTTCCTAAGTATATATTTGATTTTGTGTAAAATAAAAGAATGCATTTGATTTACTTTTTCCCTCAAAAAAAAAAAAAAAAGAATGCATTTGATTTACGTTCAAAAAGTTGAAAACATACATTCATAACTCTAAACTCCTCTCCTTCAAAAAAAAAAAAAAAAACTCTAAACTCCAAAAGATCGTTCTTGAGATATAGGATACTATATGTGAGCCAATTAAAAAAAAGCTCTATTAATAATTTGATGAATACTGTTTTTTTTTTACATTTTTCAATCATTAATAATTCATTCACATTATTGTTTCATAAAAAATATTTTCGATATTTTATCTATCTTGTGAAATTGTAAATGTAAATAGAATTTTAACAATTTCAATTTACTTTGTAAAAAAAAAATCAATTAAAAAAAACTCATCCCAATAAATGTAACCGTAATAAATTGACAAGAAAAATTAACTGTGTTGAACACTCCTTCACTAGACAAAAAAAATTAAGGGACCAATAATATCTCGACCTACAATTTATTTCTTTAAAAAAAAAACTTTATTTTGCGTATATAAATATCTTTATGCCCTAAAAATAGATATGTCTGATTCCACACTCTAAACATACCCAAAATGGCCACCGACTCTAGTTGTTTTTGGGATAAGCTTTTGCATTTACCCAAACACACCCTAAGATTTGGCTATAAATAAGGTTTCAAGATTCTCATAAAGTAGCTAGCTGCAACCTCCCTTTCATGCTGCTTTTCTTCCCTATATCATATCTCTATATAATAGCTTTTCTTTCATATAATTCATCACATAATAAACCCTAGCTATTATCTTTCCAACCCCCTTCTACCATGCACGTCCACATGAAAGCTGAGTTAAAAGCAACATCCATTTCCTTTCAAAACCCAACACTCTTCAACACACACCAAAACACTCCTCCTCTTCCTGAACCAGAAGAACTCAAAGGTTGTCTTGGAAGCTTAGATGGAGCATGTATTGAAAAGCTCTTACTTCATTGTGCAAGTGCTTTGGAAAGCAATGATATAACCTTAGCTCAGCAAGTTATGTGGGTCTTAAACAACGTTGCTTCACCATTAGGTGACACAAATCAAAGACTCACTTCATGGTTTCTAAGAGCATTAATCTCTAGAGCTTCAAGGATTTGTCCTACTTCAATGAATTTCAAAGGAAGTAACTACACAATTCAAAGAAGGTTGATGTCCGTTACCGAACTCGCCGGGTATGTTGATTTAATTCCTTGGCATAGGTTTGGTTTTTGTGCTTCCAACAATGAAATTTTCAAGTCAATTAAGGGATTCAAAAGGGTACATATTTTAGATTTTAGCATAACACCTTGTATGCAATGGCCTACTTTTATAGATTCTTTGGCTAAATTACCAGAAGGTCCTCCTTCACTTAGAATCACAGTTCCATCTTTTAGGCCAATGGTTCCTCCTTTGGTTAACATATCAATACATGAAGTAGGTCAACGTTTAGGTAACTTTGCAAAATTTAAGGATGTCCCTTTTGAGTTTAATGTTATTGGAGATAATGTTTCATTGACTTCTGAAGATTTGAGCAATATTGAATCAACAAATTTTCATTTTGAATCAATGTTGAGTCTCTTGAATCCTAGTATGTTGAATCTTAGGGAAGATGAAGCTTTGGTTATAAATTGCCAAAATTGGTTACGTTATTTATCTGATGATAGAAAGGGTCAAAATATTTCACTTAGAGATGCTTTTATGAATTTAGTTAAAGGACTTAACCCTCAAATAGTGCTATTGGTTGATGAGGATTGTGATCTTAGTGCATCAAGTTTAACATCAAGAATTACTGCTTCTTTTAACCATTTATGGATACCCTTTGATGCATTGGACACTTTTTTGCCTAAAGATAGTTGTCAAAGGACAGAGTTTGAATCTGACATAGGACAGAAAATTGAGAATATTATAAGCTTTGAAGGGCATCAAAGGATAGAAAGATTGGAGTCAGGGATGCAAATGTCACAAAGAATGAAAAATGCTGGTTACTTTAGTGTTCCATTTTGTGAGGAAACTATTTTGGAAGTTAAAGGTTTACTTGATGAACATGCAAGTGGATGGGGAATGAAAAGAGAAGAAAGCATGTTGGTTCTTACATGGAAAGGAAATAGTTGTGTGTTTGCGACAGCTTGGGTCCCTAGTGAAATTCGGGATCATATCAGTATGGATGCACATGTGTCTTAAATCGTGGATTTAAATTCTCTACCGTGAAAATATATATGCCGTCACAAAGTTATTAGGTCTGAATTCCATGATCTGAAATCTGGACGACTCATATTTTAAAAATAATTTCAAAATTTGAGTTGTCTGATCAAGATCCAATAAATTAGACTTATTTATAATATGAATATACAAATGTAATGATGGTAGAGAATTTGAATCCCTTGAAAAGCAATTGAGGTCTACCTTAGAATGGGTTGAGGTATTGCTAAAATGGTCCAAGGAGAGACATATAGGCTGTAATTTATCTGACTTCAAAGGGAAAACGGCTCTGCGTTTTCAGAATTATTTTTTCTTATGGCAAATGTGTAAAGAAGCTCTACAAATTGATGGATCACATGGAAGGCAAAAAGGAAAATAAAATATGTACGTTGTCCTTTATATGAGACAAAATTGTCTCTTAGCAATGTTTTTCCCTTTTATGCAGCTTTACTTTTGTTTCTACTCAGAGCTTTGGGTATATTCACAAGTGGTTGTAAGAAAAATATCTTATCTTGTTATGTATTGCCCAGTTCTAATAATATAACCTTCATGATTAGCTTTTAATTGATGGTACTATGAATTTTCATGTAACGTTTTGTGAGAACCATAGTTTGTTGTTTCTTCACATATGTCATGTTTGGTTCCTCTACCATATAAAAAATAAACATAATGCAGATTCAATGTGGGTTTAGTTCTCTGTTGATAAAAAATGATTTTGAATTAATTGATTTTGATTAAAAAATGAGTTTAATGTAAAGTGATTTATTTTTAAATACATTCATATAAAAATGGATTGAACGATTATTTAAATGCTAAAATCAACCGTGAAAGCCAAAAACTACATATTCCAACTTCTAATAGAATCAATTATAGAAGCATATTGAGAACATCTAAACATTTTTTAAGTCAAGAACATCCAAACATACATAGAATTAATTTAGACTTCTATAAAAATGAAGCAAAAACATACTCTCAATCAATATTTCTACTAATAGGATGTTCTAAAATAGGTACCATAGAACTAAACGCATTTTCATCCTTTAAGTAGTTCTAATTATATAACTGGTTGGTTACAGTCTTATAGATCTGGGTACATATAAAAATGGACCACTGAAAAAATAAATTCAATGAGTAGTCATAATCAATATCAAAATGTACTATAGATGAAAAGGCCAAACAACAATTATATTTTGGTGTATATAAGGGTTGATAATGATAACTCATAGATTATTGCATGTATGCAAATTCATATACCCATTCATTCCAGTAAAGGGGGTCCATAGTTAAGACTTAAGAGGTCCCTCCTTTTGTGAATTTTGTTTTGTGTCACTTTAAGATAAGACAATAAATTTTGGAGTTAGAAATAAAAAAATAAAAAAAGACAAAAATCCGACCTACCGGATTCGAACCAGTGACCTAAGGATATCTGAGGTTGTCCCACTACAGTCCTCCGCTCTACCAACTGAGCTAAGGTCGGTTGTTGATTTAGCTTGACATGGATCGCAGTATATCGTTAATTTGATAGACTATGCTTATGTGAAATTGATTTTTTACATCAATAAGACATTGTATTTTTATCATATTGTTTTCTTTTACATTTTTTATGTTGTATGTTTCTTTAAGGTTTTGACTCTCAGATAATGGTTATCATTTTGACGCTAGCTACCAAAGAAAAAAAAATTAAATTTAATGACAGATTTTTTTGAGTCCGAGTGATGATCTATCAATTAAAAAAACTTTTTGACAATAATTTTTTTAAGTTGTGGGGTCTTTATTTTGGGTTTGATATGACTTGGAGTGAGTGATTATCTCATGTGATTGTTGAGAGTGAGTCGAAAATGCTTATTGATATGGTTTATCTCACATAATTTTTGAAGGTTTATCCTTCAACGAAATTGACATACTCAAGTTATTCACACTTTCAGGGCCGGCCTAACAGATTAAGAGGCCTAAAGTAATATTTTTAATGTGGCAGTTTAAAATATATTTTTTTAACAGAATATTTATATAAAATCAATTTTGTGGAGACCAAAATTTGAGTTCACGACTAAGAGTAATTGAGGCTTTTTTGTGATCAGTTAAGTTATGCAAATGTCAGTAATGTATCTGTCATATAGTATACTTATAACCAAATTAATTTTTTAGAGACCTTTGTTGTCACCCAAAATTTTGAGACCTAAACCCCTTGTTTGGGTTGCTTGGCCCTTGTGTCGGTCTTGTACTTGGCAAGAAGACAACAAATGTGTTGTATGGATAGCAAATTTAGCCTATCCTTGGATTCGTGGAATTTGTTTGTTTGGAATCTCCACCTATCCTTGGTATGTCTGTTGGGCCTCAAACCCTCTTTTGTACAAAAAAAAAAGGTGTGGTGAGAGAGGCGTGTATTGTGACATCTTATTGTAAAAAAAGCTAAATAAACTAAATTTTACGAAGGGAAAAAAACAATTTTTTTTACGAGAGGGGTGCTATGCATAGGTTACTTGTTCCTGAAAATTCACGATGCCTTTTTTGCGAGTGAAAAGGAAAATGCCAAAAATCTGAAATATAATCTACTCTGCAGAGGGTCGTAGGTGATCCCATACTAAAATGTGTAGCCCAATTTGACTATCACAGTGTTGCCCAATCTGACAAGCACAAAGGCGTGGTCTTGTATTGACTCCATAAAGTTCTGGAGAACTAAGGTGTGATTCACACAAGACATCCATATACTATGAAATGCACGAGCATATAACTGCAGTCTCAATTAGTATGCAGATACACCGCATTACATATCATACAACATATCTAACAACTATATCAAAATCATATCTAACAACATTTATCCGTAATTTTATGAAACAACATTTCAACACATACACAAATCACAATGAATGCACATAACCCCGTATGGGAGTACACTTATTTTCATCGTGGTTATTAACAACTCCATGAAAATAACAGTTCAACATATAAACAAGGGTTAGTTCCTTTAAAAAAATTTGTTATCATTTTTGGTCTCAAAAGTGATGATGGAAAATTTTACAATGACTAAAAAGTGCAAGTGCAATTTGATTTTACTATTTATAATAACATGTCATGTGAGGTCTTTTATGCTTCTCTTCATTATATTAATGTGTTATTTCCAAGTAGTTTTCCCTACCATTTATTATTGACTAATTTTCATAAAAAAATGTATAGGATTACAAATTGGGTTAACTTTCACTCAACTGATTTTTCCCACTATTATTTCAAACTAAGAGCTCTCTAAAAGATTAGCAACTTATCAAACATTTTGTTCAAGAGCATATCCAGATACTATATCACTTGCTAACACATTATGAGAAATCAAATTTATAATTTTTGTTGTCAAATAGTTTTTTCTCTTTTACATAATCTTTTCCTTATTCATTGCAAATAATAATCTATACTATATATAAATAAAACTACCCCTTTCAGCATTTATGGGTTGAATTTTTCTTTTCAATAATACCCTCAATTTTCAATATAAATAACACATGTAACAAATAAATAAGAATAAATTTAAATATTAAAACAAATGTAACAAACACAATATGAATATATATATATTTTTTCCTTTATCATTTAAAAAGTGTAACAAACTACATGAGTATATTTATACTTACTTTTCATCATTATAATTATACCCTTAAACAACTTTTTCTATAATAAAATTGTTGTTGGTGTCATTAAAAAAAGAATTTAGATTATATTTTTTTGTTATATTGTATTATTGTCGGTGTCATTGAAATAGATAATCATGGTTAGTTTGATTTTTTATAACTTGAAAGCAACAAACATTTATATTTTTTTTAGTTGTAATCAAAATCAAAATTTTATAGAAAAAAACATCGTTCATAATTTTCAATTGTTAGCGCAATCAAAAGAACGGAAAGACAGACACATGAGTGCTAGTCTTTTCGCCAGTAATAATAATAATAATAATAATAATAATAATAATAATAATAATAATAATAATAATAATAATAATAATAATAAACCCTTCAAATAATAATAATAATAATAATAATAATAATAATAATAATAAGAGTAAATGGTCACTTTGGTCCCTGACTCAACATCTCGCTGTCACAAAGGTCCCTGACTCAAGATTAAATACAAAGTAGTCTCTGAATGTGCATTTTTGTTATCACTTTAGTCTCTGACGTTAAATAATTAAGTTAGCCGATGACGTGACAAATGTCCCTGACCGTGCATACTTACTACCAGTTAGATCTCTGACAGTAAACACTTACTGTCACTGAGATTCCTGATAGTAAATACTTACAAACACACGACATTTATCATGCTTCCATGCAATGAGAGCTAATGACTTTTTTATAAGCTTTTATGGCTGTTTAAGTGTCGAGATGTTGGGCTAAAAAATACAAAAATATAAACATATTAGTAAAAAATTCATACATTTATATTATTTAAACAAATTCATACATTTATATTATTTAAACAATTGTTACCAAATTATGGGTAAGCAAAACTATTCTTGTATTTTTTTTTTGGTGTACGGGGTTTGAACCCTGGACCGTACATATATTATTCATTATCCTTACCAATTGAGTTAAGTTCACAGAGACAATATCTATTCTTGTATTATTGATCTAATTGTATTATTTTACATAATTCAAGAAAAAAATCACTAAATGATATACTTTCTGCATTTCGACACTAATAATTTATTCTAATAATCAATCACCATATTGTTTTAGTCGTCAACCAAGTATGATTGCACTACTATATATGTTTCCCATCTATCTTTATCCTATACTACTAAAAACTTATATGGTTTTTTTTAGGGGAAAAATTTATATGGTTATGAAATATGACTAGTTTAGTTTAATCAACCAAATTCTTCTCCCACTCTCATGTTTTCTTTACTCTAACAGGAGCAAACGCACCAAACATTATAGGTTTTGTATAAGATACATAAATAAAATGGTCTTGCATTATTTTATTTTTTAATCATTGAATCAATAAGTCATATTGTATTTTATTTAATTGGCTTAATTGTGTAATTAGCCCCTGTACTTTGACTAATTTTTGGTATTGGTCCTTGCACTATTTTTTGTTTGGTTTAAGTCCCTGCACTTTGTAAAAAAATTGTTATTGGTCCCTCTCTTAATTGACTGTTAAAAAAAAAACTAAAGGAGTGTCATGTGCCCCAATTATTTAGCGCCACGTGGCACACTACAAAACAAAATTTTAAATTAAAATAATTCAAGTAAAAAACATGCAGGCGCTTTGGTTTTGATAATAGATCTGTAATTGCAAAGCAAATTTTAGACTCCAAACCATTGTTAATATGATATATAACGCACACTACTCTTTTAATTGACTTTATATTACTATCATCCAAGTTGTAACAGAACTCACCTGCAACACATTGTGCTAATTCTTGAATAAGGTTGTGCATTAAATAATAATATGGCACGTGGTGAAAGAATGTCTTCAACACTAACTCTTCCAAACACTCTTCTCCTATGTCTTCCATTCTCTTTTCCATTGTTGACTGTGGCAAGAGACCTTCGGTCATCTATTGATATATCAAATTCCATTTCCTATTTGATGACCTTTAGGAAATATGGCACAATATGAAAAGCATCACATGAGATATGAAGGTAGGTGCATGTAGCTTGAAATTAACGCATAAAAGATGTTGTTCTTACCTCTTGATAAATCCCACAATGTACTTTTACATACATTTTCCCACTCCTTATTGTCCTCGTTTTATTTGAATTATTTTGATTTAAAATTTTATCTTGTAGTGTGTCACGTGGCGGCGCTAAATAATTGAACCACGTGGCACTCCGTTAGTTTTTTTAACAGTTAACTAACAAAGAGACTAATAATAAATTTTTTACAAAGTGCAAGGACCTAAATTAAACCAAAAAAAGTGCAGGGACCAATACAAAAAATTAGTCAAAATGCAGAGACTAATCACACATTTAAGCCTATTTAATTTAACTGTGAGATTTAATGATCTAATAGTGGAAACCAACTGGTGCATGATGTAAGACTTATCCCACTTGTGCACCATATGATTTGCCTTAAATCTACATAGTAACAATTTTTGGTACATTGTGTTTGCAAAAGTGTCTTTTATTTCATATACATCTATGCAAAAAAATAAAGAAAGGAAAAGAAAAAAAATACAAAAGAATAGTTAAGGTCAAATGAGAGATAAAAAAAAAATCAATGTTGTTGATGTTACTCTTCTACTTTCAAAGTGGTAGTTGATGTTAACAAACAAAAAAAAAAAGAAGTGATAGTTGATGTAATTTACAATTTTTCCATGAAATAATAGATCATAAATACATAATAATAAGTTATTTGAAAGAAAATAGATACATCTATATCTATATTATATATAAAGAAAACAATCTCTTTCAGTTCTTTTGGGTTGGCTTTTCTCTTTTAAAAAATGCTCCCATTTTTCAATACAAATAGCAAATGTAACAAATAGATAAGAATAAATTTAAATATTAAAAAAAATATCAAACACGATATGAATATATATATATATATATATATATATATATATGTCTGGTTTTTTTCCGGTAATCATTTAAAAAGTGTAACAAATTAGATGAGTATATTTATACTTTCTTTTTCAAGATCCTAATTATACTTTTAAACAACTTTTTCTATAATAAATATCGTTGTTGACGCCATTAAAAATTTTTTAAAGATTTTTTTGTTATATTGATGGTGTCATTGAAATAAATAATCATGATTAGTTTGGTTTGTTATAATTTGAAAGCAACAAACATTTATATTTTTAGTTTTAATCTAAATCAAAACTTCATAAAAAAATACCATTAATAATTTTCAAACCGTGTAATAGAAAGAGTGGAAAGACGGACACCGTCTTTTCGCTATTAATACATAAATGTAACATGGGTTAAAATTTTCAAAAACTTTGTATTTTTTTTATATGTAGACGGAGTGATAAATACCACATGAAACTCATGCGTACAAATGAGAGATATCAGGTTTGAACCCGAAACGCCACATGTATTCGGCATAATAATTTAGGCGTTTGCCACTTCAACTAGGACATACAAATTCAAACACTTTGTATTTCTAATACATATATAATATTGAGCTAGGACATACAAATTCAAACACTTTGTATTTTTATATATATAATATTTATTTTCACATAACATGCATGAATCAAATAATCATATTTAATGCATAAAAAATGAGGAGTATATGTATTTTTGTACGATATATTTGTAATTCATGCAAGTAGTTAGTATTGTTGTTTATGATTGAAATGCATGACTCCAAGAGTCACGTTTAATTCATGAGAATTAGAAAAAATCAATTGTGTGTGATTTATCTAATATTTATCTTGTCTCTTTTAGTTGGGCAATTTATCTTTTTCAGATTGTTTTGGGTCAAATTTATTCTGCCTAACTAAATAGTTCAAAACAAACAAACACTACCAAAAAAAAAAAAGTTCAAA
>Ga0315914_1009714_pt1 | contig 12252 bp, 4 predicted proteins | sample MpolenodulesMG_FD_203920 | JGI IMG/M metagenome (GOLD analysis project Ga0315914, IMG submission 203920) | Medicago polymorpha root nodule microbial communities from Los Angeles, California, United States - elongated nodules | ecosystem: Host-associated > Plants > Roots > Nodule | place: USA... | reverse complement strand
CCCTGTAAATTTTTTTTTTGATTTACCCCTCTGTAAAATATTTTTGTTTTGATTTACCCCCTAATAGGCCAAACAAAAACGAAAATTTCTTAAAAAGAAAAATAAAATTGGTTTTTGTTTGGCCTATTAGGGGGATAAATCAAAACAAATTTTTTTTACAAGGGGGTAAATAAAAAAAATTACAGGGGGAAAACCGGAAATGACTTATATTACAGGGGGGTAAAGACCTATTAACCCGATATATAATAATTGATTTATACACGACCAAAATGTTCTGGATTAAATACACCTTAAATGATTAAATAGTTTTGACAAGGACCACAATGTTCGGGATGAATTAAAGCTTAATTGTTTTAATTTGTTTTAACAATGACCAGAATGTTATGGAGAATGATTAATATAAACAGAATGAGAAAAATGATATTAAGCTAAAATTTGAAAACTATTTTATCAAGGACCAGAATGTTCTGGAGAATGATTAATATAAAAGTAGAATGATAAAACAATATTATAAGCTGAATTTAAACTTTAGTTAAATATTTATGCAGTTGTTTTATCTTGGACTAGAATGTTCTGGAGGCAGTTAATATTGAATAAAATAATACAACAATATTAATATGAGTGTGATAGTGTGTAAAAATAAAAGAGAGATAGAGAAAGAAGAATAACACATGAGTGTTATCCTGGTTCACCAAACCCGACTACTTCCAGTCCCCACGCTTCGTGTGAGATTATCCACTACAGTATTCAGCTAGTAGAAACTTCTAACTAGCACTATAAGGTCTTGATCACACCAGATCAGTCTGGAACCCCTGTTTTATCAACCTCAGCAGGCTTCTACAATTCTTTGCTTTCGCACAAGAAAGGTTGGAACTTTTCTATGTAAAACTATTAAGCCCAATAGACTTGAGACCTAGCTTTTACACTTTGTATGATGATGGGATTTGGTAGAAAATGAAATCTCAAACGAAAGAGATTTTAAATGATATCTCAAACAAAAGAGATTTTTACAAACACAAACTCAAAATGTTATCTCAAACAAAAGAGATAAGGAAAATAAATATAGTGAAAGATTATGGAGTTTGCTTTGTGATTGTTGAAAGATGATTGAAGAGATTGATAGCCTTTTGCATTAAGAGAGATAAATGTTTTGTATTTCAAACTCTTGATATTGATCAAAGATATAATGAGAGAGTGGGGGTTTGTTTGTATGTGAAGAGTTTTTTTAAAGTAGTGATGGTTTCACTTAGAGATGATTTCTTTGTTGTAAAAACTCTTGCTATTTCCATTGAAGTGTTCCTATATTTATAGGAGGTGAGAAACTCGGAGACCACTTCAAATAATAGCTGTTGGGAACGTTTCCCAATGTGGCATGTGATGTCCTTTGTTGCTTGGAGAGCAAGAATGCCCAAAATGTGAGATTTTGCACTTGCAGAACGTTCTCCAAAACGTTTTGGAACTTCCTGCTTGCAAAAAGAAAAGTTCACATGTGATTGCAAGTTGTAGAGAGCTATTTCAAGTTGTAGTGAAGTGACATGATGATGTCATACTCTTTCACTTTAATGATGTCATGCTTTAATTCCCATGTGCTTTAATCCTTTGATAAGATATTCATCTTTTCATGGGCTTTGCTTTAAATGGGTCAAAAAATCATTAAGGCCCAAGACAAATTCTTATATTGAATTTATGTCATGCTTTCCTTTTTTATGACTTGTCTTTTGATGTAAATGATTTATTTGCTTTTTGAAACCAGAATGTTCTCGTAATAGTGACCAGAACGTTTTCAAGAACATTCTCACAAAACACATTAGTGGATAACAAAATAATAATTGTAATATTTTTGTTATCTTTCAAAACATCAAATGAGGATGTTTTCTTCTCTTTGTATGTCCAGAATGATATTTATAGAAACGTGAGAAACTTTTCTCAACATCAAAATTCCTTTGATTGATTTCTGTTCTCCAAATCATATCTTGAATAGTGATGGAAGATTCTTGGATCATCCTAAGTCTTTTATGATAGAATCTCCAAGCATATGATCATGAATTTTATTCTTTGATATTTTTCCAATCAATATCATTAATGAATGACTTAATAAATAATTCATTCATGAATTGATTTCTCTTCAAAGTTGATTCTAATCCTTTTAATGAAATGATGAGAATAATCTCGAGTGTAAGAGGCATCCTCTTCATGCAACGTTCTTTTATCAGAGTTGATAATGTTCTCTTCTATATGAGATGACAATACCTTCTCGATTAATGAACCTTGAATTATTTTGTTGATGAAGCAATTTATCTCATAATTCCTCTTGGTGATTTCACACAATGTTTCTTGTCCATTAAGTATCTTTGAGATGTTTTAGTTTAGGCATGCATGTAGTCATGAAGGTACAATCAATCATTCTCTTGAATAAAACTTATGTGCCTTTTTCTTAAACTCCTTTAGAAACTATTTGAAGATCATTCTTGAATCTTCATATCTTGAAGATACTCAAGGTATGTAACACAACACAATTTGTGTTTTGTCACATGACTTTAAGAGTGATCTTGTGTTCCTTTCAAATATCAACCTTTTATTCCTCGAATCTTTAAGGCTTTGTTGAAAACCATGCGGTCACGATGATGAATCAATTAATCATAAAGTTCATTTTCTTGTTGAATCTTCACTCAACACTCTTTTGATTCAAACAATTTTTACATCTTCTTTTGAGTTTGTGGTGCTACTGGTTTGGTATTACTTCTTGTCTACTTCTGTGAAAAGACTCAAGTGCAAACATCAGTAAATCACATTCATAAAACTTAGTGTTTATTCCATAAGGTTTGTTATCATTAAAAAATTCATCAAAAAGATTTTTGTTCCAACAATCTCCCCCTTTTTGATGATGACAAACCTCTTTTGAATAAATCTTAAGTTTTATGGATGTGTATAATAAGAAATGTAAGAATGTTTATAGATATGAAATTAAGCTCCCCCTAAACACGTGCAAGAGTTTAATTCTTATCATTCTAATTAAACTCCCCCTAAACATGTGCATGAGGTTAATTTTTTGCATTCTTCATTGATTAAATCTATATTGGAGTTTTCTCCCTCATTCTATGTTACTCTTTCATCACATATATCTCTCCCCCTTTTGGCATCTATCAAAAAGTATTGAGTATGATATATTAAAAAAAAACGAAGTACAAGTGTGGAAGAAACAACACAGAGGAAGGCACAAATAAATTAATTATTATATGATATTGTAGGTTGAGTTTGATTGATTCATATTCGACAGAATTTAAATAATCAATAGCATATCAAAAACAGATAAAACTGTTAAAATTCAGAACACTATAGTCGAAGAGAATGGCTTAAAAATTTAGAGGAAAGCAATAAACTGAAGTTTCTAAATATTACAAAGTTCAGATGGTACTAAATCTTAAACTCAGTTTTGAGCTTGTTGATAATAGTCTTTGAATGAGCCAATTTAGCATCAAGAAGGTCTCCTTTGCTGTTTAGTTTTGCTATTTCAGCATTTTGCCACTTTGAATCTTCGACCTTCTTGATGGTAATATTTGCTTCCTTCTTAAGTCGTTCATCTTTTTCCAAAAGGGATTTCTTGTTCGACTTCAATTCTTGAATTGCCTTTTCATGTTCGGAAATAGCAAGGTCGTACTCCTCCATTTTCTTCTTGACATTTGGAACTTCCCTTTTGAATCTATAAATCTTTTCCTTGGATTCCTCGATTTCAGCCATGAGCTCATCTCGACACTTAATTTGGTCTGCAAGTTTAGTTTGACCATCCTTCTTCAAGTGTAAATCGACATCAATTTGGTCCAAGACAGGCTCCAATTCGACAGAGAATTTGATAAATTTGGGATCAAGAGAAGAATTGGTAAGCCTGTGGAGCAAATTCTTAATCCCAGGGATGATGCTTTCATCTTGTTCAATTGCTTGGAATAAATCAACCTCTAGGACTTTGGTGCGAAGTTCTTCAATCAAGTTGGCCTTAGAATATTCTGAAAGTTCACTTGCAGCACCAGACAAAGGCTTTGTGTCAGTATTTGAAGGGAGGATATGACTAACCAACATAAGATCAAGGGCCTCAAAAGGGTCACGTTCTCTCAGCGCATCGAACTCTTCTTGACTTATTGTCACACTGGTAGACTTTGTCACTGGAGTAGGAGATTTGGTCTTTGGAGAATCTTGTTTAGATTCATCTTCAGATTCTACGACATCTTCTTTACTACCTTCCTCATCAGTGTTAGTGTGCTTTGTATCATCTTCAGAGTTCGACCCACGAGGTGCTTTACATTTTCCACTTCCGACCGGAGATGGACCCCCTTCATTTTCTTCATCAGTGTGATGTTGATCATCTTCAACACTTTTAGCATTCGAATCTTGAGGAGGTTCAGAAAGCATTTTCTCTAGGTCTTCGTCATCTTTGCGAGGACTAGAGTCAACTATCATATTGTCCTCAAAGATGTGGTTAATTGACTTGTTAAGAGTGGAAGGAGGTGTCTGTTGCTTGCCCGTTTCGACATTGCTAACTTCAGCACCCTGAAACACATTAAAAAGTCGAAGTTAATAAAGAAGGTTTGTTAAAGAAAATTAAGGGAATTCTCAAAGTTAAGTAGAAATACCTTCGACGCATTATCTCCGACGCAGGAATGTGCACTAGCACGTTTGCCTTCTTTCCGCCCTCGACTTTTCTTTTTGGTGCCCTTCACAGTTGCTTTTCCATCTGTTACATTGTTACCAGCATCTGGATTTTCTTGAGAATGATTGACGGAATTGTGATCACTAGAATCTTTGGGTTTTTCTTGAGCATGGTTTCTTTTCTTCTCCTTCTCAATTCGAATCTCAGAAACAGTTGCTTTTTCATCAACTTTGATGGATTTAAGTGAAACATCAGACTATAAGAAAAATTTGGTGTTAGTAAATTTTTAAAAGAAGATACGAATGCACACAAAGGTATGAAGAACTTACTTCTTCTCCACTCTGTTTCGTCTTTTTCGAAGAAGGCTCAGAAGTAGAAGTTCCTTTCCTCTTTCGATCCTGTCGAAAAAATCATGTGGTTAATAGTCTCAAAGTGTATTTACAAATGTACTTACACACCTAAGGAAACAGACTCAATAAAGTAAAAAAAAACTAAAGTCTCACATAAAATTCAAAAAGTCACATAAATATTCAAGTATTAATGAGATTCTCATATCAACAAAAGAATCCAAACTCACTTCATTATAATGTATGTGTTGAATCCTTGCCAATATGATGAACACTAACGATTGTATAACATTTATGATGTATGTGTGGTGTATAAGAGAATTTGGTACCTTTTGATGTTTCAATAATGAAGGATGTCCAATTTCAATAACCCTCTTTAAAGGGCGTTCATATCCACGCAACATTTCTTCTGGTTGCTGCAATGCAAGTTGTTGCCAATGTTGGTTTCAAATTAAATAATAAAATAAACGAATTGATTTAGATATTTAAACCTTTTTCAATGAGATGTTCATATTTTGATTTCTCTTTGGAGCAGCAACATTCTCACTTACCTGGTTAGAAACTGCAAGTGTAGGTTTCTCCCTGGACATGATTCAACCATATTATACATATGAAAGTGAAATATTAAAAAATGAAAGGGTGTTGAATAAAATAACCAATATATATGTAATCCTAACAAATTAAAACTTCATTAACTAATGTAATTTTAAGGGTAAAAGATTACAAATACAAAATAATAAATTTTCAACTGTTAGTACAAATTACAAAGAGATAGATATTAGTCTCATAAGAAACTAAGTGTGTGTTTGGTTTAACTTTGGATAAATTTGATTCTGATAGAATTGATTTTGATAGAACTGATTTTGACAAAATTGATTAAACAAACTGAATGTTGTTTGTATAGTTTTGATCAAAATTGTTTTACTAAAACGGTCATAATTAAATACAAGTAAACGGATTAGTTGAATGTGTATGTAGATCAATGCTAAATTTAGATATATTATGTAATTTAAATAAATACATTTTCTATATATTAATTTTTAAAATAATAAATACGATCGTTAAACCAATTTTTTTACAAAAATATTTGTTAATATATTTTATATTTTTTGATAAAATATATTTAAGTTAAATAATACTAGAGTTTGTTGCCAAAAATGATAAAATATAGCGTAAAAGAAAGGTAAAATAAAAAATACAGTAAATCTGAATGTATACACCGTAAAGGAAAATCCAAAACTTGATAACTCATTACCATAAATATTTTTCGGGGGCTAATTTGGTTTGTTAAGTTTTCTGATTAAATTTAGTTCATCAAATTAATTGCAAAGCAAAAAGGAGAATTGATAAAGGGCAATAAAAGAAAATAATAGGTTGTAATAATCAAAATATAAAATTTATTGAGAATTGATTCTAGTTAACCCAAAAGTTAGGAATTGTAGCTTCAACTAGAATTGCTTTTGGAGAATAGAAGCAATTTTGAGAAGCCAAATCAAACATGATTGAAAACTCAATTTTCACTTTTGAGGTGTTGTAGAATTGCTTCTTGGTAGAAAAAAGACAAACCAAACGGACACTAAGTTGAGAGCTTGATAGAGAGAAAATTGTCTTAGAATCTATTGATAAGTGATTATATATATATATATATATATATATATATATATATATATATATATATATATATATATAGAGAGAGAGAGAGAGATAGTAAAGATTTAACAAATGAACTATCAATCAACAAACTAAGTACTAACTAATTAACAAGCTCTAACCAGCTCCTATGGTTAGATAATTTTAATAAAATAATTGGTTAAGGAAAAACATTACTAATAATGGTGGTATTATTGACATTTTTCAACTTTTTAGTACTATTTTGCACTTCCTATGTTGAGGTTACAAAGGAAAATGCTTACAATCTGACACCTCATAGACTAAAGAAAAAGAAGTATTAAAGCACTCAATAATCAATCAATATTTCAATTTCCTAACTTATTTGCTACCAACAATTAAAGTCAATCATTCAACATTAATATGTGTGAATAATTTTGAAATTATACCAAGTTATAGATTACCTTAGAGACGGAAGTTGAACAATTGATGTTGTACCATATTCTTCAGCGACCCTATTTGCACTCACAGGGCCTACTTGTTCAAACTTTGCATCCATTGCTTGTCCAAGCCTAGTTAAGTTAAAGAAGTCATACAAAAATCAAAGTCATGGAAACAAATCAAACAATATTAGAAAAATAAATTTTGTAAAACTAGTTTACAAAAGAAGGCATAAAGAGTATATATATGTATGAAAATTCAGGGAAACTCAAATAAATCTAAACAATTTTTTTTAATGGCATGAAGACAATTTTTCCATTTGACCTTATACTTAAAGGAACCAATTTCACATTAATAAAACATTGAAGTGAGATGAGTGAGTGACACTCAAGCCATAAATTTGTCCAACCTCTAGCATGAGTAAAATGTAACATGTTTCATAGAGGATTGAGCCATTGACCCTAAAGAAGAAGAGAATTGAACCTCATATACGAGTATTGGAATTAAGTTGGTCGTTATTTCACTCTTCTAAATCTTGCTTGTAAGATGAGAATAGCATAGGAGCTAATTTTGGTTTCATAAGAGTACAATGCCATAAATTATAAATATGTTACAATAGAATACATAATAATAACTAATAGACAATACTACTAATATAAAAATCACAATAACATAGGACCTATTATCTAACACTTTCTCTCAAACTCATGATCCATCAACTAGAAGCATAGAGAATTAGGCCCGTGTCACACTAGACTTGACAACAGGTTTATAAAGTTGTTCGTAGTTCGTCTAAAGTCTCACAATTCTCTAGTTCTCAGGTTGTTGAGTGTATAAATGTGTTTGTGCATCCTTATCTTTTGGCTAGATTTTGGGATGAGATCCAAGCCCATTTAACATGGTATGATATTTGGGTTAAGGATTACAACATGGAAATTAGACCCAGACTAACTCTAGACATGAAGGTAGGTATTGAAAGTTATTTGAATCTTGTTTAAAGTCCTACATTACTCAGGTCCTCGAATTATTAGGTGTATAAATACACATGGGCACCCTCACTGTTTGAGATAGCTTTTCGGATGAGATCCAAAACTCATTTACAATGGAAACATAAAAAATATATTTGAAGAATTACTACAACTAGAAGGCTAAGTGATTATATCCATAAATTAAACTGCAATTTTTTTTCTCAACATCGATAGTAGATAATAAAATCATCTGAGGATCTAGATATTTGCTTAAGTGATTATTTAAACATTAAATTAAAAAAAGAGTAAAAGTCTAAGGTAACATGGTTGTCTAACCATGTTTGTGACAAGAAGTATTTGGTGGCATTATGGGTATATCAAAATTAGTGCATTAGTGCTAGTTAGATCGAGATCACACGATGTATATTTTGATGCAGGTTTTTGATTTTTTTTCTTAAAAAAAAAAACTTGAAATTTGGGTTGCCTGATCTCGACCTAACAATCACTAATGTGATGTATAGATCAATGTGTGTAATCATTTACTACAGGGACTCCAAATTTAATTAAAATAATAAGTATGTGTTTGGTATTTTCTATGATGTTTTTATTTAGATAGTGAAACACACACATAGTAATTTTATTTAATAAAATAAAAATCATTTAATAAACTTGAATAAATTACAAGGAATCAAATTTGTGGGTAAGGATATATACTTGGGAAATGTAAATTTCAAATCAGCAAGAATTTGTTCTTCAGCAAAATGATTATCTTCTTCCAAGAGAGAAGCAAATGTGTATTGTCTGGGCACCCTGCAAAGTAAAAAATGGTTTGCATATTTACTTGTTTATCCATTTAATCAAGATACATACTACTAAATTCTATGAAATAAATAAATAAAGGAAGCCTTACTGAATGGTATTTGGTTCCTTGCTTGAATTATCAAACTCAGCTACAGGCAATTTGTTAAGATCAAATCCTGGAAGATTATTTCCTTCCTCTTGAACTTGTGAAGTTCCCCTATACGAGTTCAATCCTTCCTAATACAAACATTAAATTAAGTGTTGAATTCAACATATTTTCAAATGAATAATAAAACACCACTCATAATAGTGAAAGTCTACATGTAGAACGTATATGCTAATTTTTTTTGCCATGCCATCCAATCTTACAAACAAGCCCAACGTCGGCATGTATTTGTGAGTTGATGGTGAAGTTGGATGTTTATTAGCATATGCTTTTGTATAAATACATGAACAAATTAGAATATGAAAGATATACAAAAAAGATTAGATAAACACTTACAAGGTTTTCCATGAGGCAAGAGCAGCTACCAACTTAGTTAAAGTTTTTTTTTTAGTGTTTTGGTATTGAAGAATTAAACACTAATGAAGTTGTTTAGGACATATTTATATAGATGTCCGGGTTGAGGTTATAAGGAAACGAAAATGCAATAATGGGAAGAATGTTCAAATGTAATATTTATCTCATCAAGGAAATAAATGTATATAATATTTTTATTTAATTATTTCCTTCGATCATAATTTAAAAATGAGCAAGTAACATTGAACATTGTGCGGATTTTATTAAAAAATTAAATACAAAAAATATTCACAAATTATTTACGACATTCATACAATTTAGACAAAAATAAAATAGCCATAAAAAAATTCAAAATGTAAAATAAAAATTAGGAAACAAAGCGTAAAGTTTGAAAATAATTATGTAATAAATTCATTGTATATGTATAATTTTACAAATTCTATTTTTATAAGGCACCGAAAATTAAATAATATAATATTTTGACATATAATTATTTTTGGATAGAAATAAAGAAAAATTCATTGAACGATAATGAAAAGAATAAATAAATCATCAAAATAAATACTTCCAATTTTAAATTCTAAAAATCCTAAATTCATTCTTTTTTCTGATAAGCTAAGAGTGAGCTTAAACAACAAGGAGAGGTCCTCGTGAGCTTAGCTCAGTTGATAGGTACAATGCATAATATATGTAAGGTTCGAGATTCATACCCCAACCACCACACAAAAAAAAACAACAAGGAGAGACTGGGTATCCCAACTCAGTTGACGACCCCAAGAAATCTCTTTCCTCTGCCACTTGCTCATAATATAAATTAAAAAAAGGGGAACAATATGTAAATCGGAGATGGGGGTGTGGTTGGACCAAAAATCCTAAGTAAAAGCAAAGAAGAAAATGGGTCCAAAAGAAAAAAGGTGTTGCTTAACCACCCTTGAAACGATTGTTGTAGGAATTCAATTTTTTGAGATGTTTCTTCCGCTTCTTCGTCAAATAAGGATGTCAAAGCTTTTTTTTTATGATCTCCTTATTTTTCAAAGCCCTCACATGTCTAAGAAGTTCAGAGTCCTTCTAAAGTACATGACAATGGTGTAGGGGGGTACTACTGACGTCTACAACTATGTTTCAGGGTCACTCTTCTCCTGGGACGTATTCTCAGCCTGATCAATCTACTCAATATTCTCAACATGCTTGACATTCTCTATAGGGTGTATTATGTTGAGGCAAAATCCCTAATTAATTTTAAAGATAATAAACCATTATGATTAAAGAATTAATGGATTTTGATTAATTCCTTGGTATTTAACTTGTGCTCTTGAGTGTTTTACTAAGACAGGAACAAGGTTTAAATCATACCAAGATTCAAGAAATCAAAGGACATTTGAATTCATGATCTAACACTAAGGTCAGAAAGTTAGATCAGAATGTTGCTCAGACATCAAAATGTTCAAGCAGAGATCAGAGGGTTGTTCTAATACAAGCCAAGAATCTCAAGAACATTGATCAAGGTCATGCAAGGCACATGTGACATGGATAAATGTCCAGGAATGTACATTTGCATGGATCAATCAAGCAATAAAGGCATATACAAAGATTATGTCAAAAAGGATACTCAATGTTCATTTAAGACTATGAACATTAAAGTACTGGGAATATTCCAAAAGGGAATATCATCCTAGATGTTAAAATCACTGTTCTTCATTGTTGTTTCACTATTAGGATTTGATTACATCAAATGGTAGTCTTACAAATCATCCTAAGTAAAACAAAAGGAACATTCTGATGGTCAGAATGTTCAGCTCTGCACATTCTTAATTTTTGAACAGTATAGTAAGTGAAAAAGCAAAAAGCAAAAGCAAAGCAAATATGTCCTGCTCAATCAGAGATAGACACGCATGGGAGTTGGTACAGTACATGGACCACACAACCCCTCAAACAATGGGCATGAAGATGCAGAATCCACTTTATCTCTCCTGCACCAGTCCCTAGGCAAATCTGGGAAAGTAACTTTATGATGTATGTGGAAAAGCCACTACTTTGGTTATTGCCCAGAAATTCATGTGTTCATTCATACATGATGAACCTAGATGAATATCATGATGAACCCAGATGAAGATCATCAAAAACACAACAACATTCTGAAGTTCATCCTTGATCAAAATGTTTACCCAGAATTTCAAGTAAAAATCTTGTGGGGCCCAGGACACATGGCATTACACCATTGGACACCCTACAACGGCTATATGAGCCAAAAAAAACTCTATAAATATAGATCAAAGGCTCAACATTACTTGCACCATTGCAAAGCATGTAAGAAAACATCTGAAAATTGTTTGAAGCTCTTGCAATTTGAATTGATCATCACTGAAGACTCTTTTTATCTTCTTTGTAGTGTAAATCAATTCTTTCTGTTATCTCTTTTAAAGATAACTTCTTCCATTCCTCTTTGTTTGTTTTCAAACATCCAACTTCCATACAAATTGTAAACAAAGTCTCATCTAGCTTTAGGGGTACTAAAGTGTTAGTTTGAGCAAGGGTTGTAAAAGTCTAAGTGGTTAACTTAGCAAGAAGGTGAAAACCTGCTGAGGCTTAGAGAATACAGAGTTGTAATTGTTCAGGTGAACAAAGATTGTAAGGTGCGGGATTTGAGAGGTTATCTCAAGCATCATAGTGGAAACTCTCACAAGATTGTGAGGAGTGGACAAGCGCACATTGGGTGAACCACTATAAATCTCTGTGTGATCTTTCTCTCATCCCTATACTCTTTAATTACAGTATACAAAACACACACTTGCATATTTACTTTATTAAACAGTTTTTGTGTATGAACTTCAAAACGTTCTGAAGTCAGAATACTAACTTAACTATTCCAAGTAAACAACTTGAGAATCACTTTTAAGTTTCAGGATAATTTTTAAAGGGTCACAA
>Ga0315914_1009712_pt1 | contig 12253 bp, 10 predicted proteins | sample MpolenodulesMG_FD_203920 | JGI IMG/M metagenome (GOLD analysis project Ga0315914, IMG submission 203920) | Medicago polymorpha root nodule microbial communities from Los Angeles, California, United States - elongated nodules | ecosystem: Host-associated > Plants > Roots > Nodule | place: USA... | reverse complement strand
ATTTTATTTAGATTTAATATGTTTTTATTTCCTTTTAGAGCTATTTTACTTCAATTGCAAGTTATTTTATTTCAGGAACAAATATTCAAAAGATTGAGTCTTGGAGCAAAAGAAAGGAGAATTGGAGCTGATTTATGCCAAAAATCTGAAGATCTTATACAAAGATATCTTGTGCAAAGAAATTGAAGATCTTGCACCAAAATATAGCATATGCGCGCCCCATATTACCCTTTTGCTGCTTTTGCTTCTTCGACAAACTGCATATTTTAGTATTTCTGACCGAGAGCCCATGGTTTCTTGTGCAACACTTTAGTGATTTAATTCTTGGGGCTCAAGTCAATGTCAGACTATAAATAGAGCAGCCATCTAGTTTGTAAAACCATCTTCTGTTCTTGGAAATAATAAGTGACAATTGTTTCTTTGAATAAAAGTTCATCTTTATTTTATTTATTTTATTTTATGTTCTTCTTCTTCTTCTTCTTCTTCTTCTTCTCTATGTCTACAATGAACGTGAGTGAGTAGACTTCTTTGTCTTGGGATTGTTGGATGAGTCTAATGACCTAATCCCTATCAACCCAAGCCTTGAACCCTAATTTTATGTAAATCTATTTTCTAATCTAATTTCACCGTTTTTATAATGGATTAACAAGTATCAAACTCATAAAGCGACAACGGAGGGTTAGTACTTGTTAATTCATCATCACAAATATCAAAGCGAAGCATCGAAAGAAGAAGTTTTGATATTGGAACAAGTGAAATTAGACAAGGATTGCAAAACATGAGAATAGTCTAGCAAACCTTGAGACAAATACTAACGGTGTCAAGTATACTTGGACTAACAAGTGGGAAGGTGGTGCTTTTATTGCGCAACGTCTGGACAGAGCCATCTGTAATGGTTTATGGGTTGACAATTGGAGCATCCTGAGTTGTAATTCTCTAGGTTGACAATTGGAGCATCCTGATCACTTTCCCCTCTTGCTTACTATGCACAAAACTCCTCCTATTCAGACTATTCCTAGATTCAAGTTCTTTACTACTTGGACCAATTTTGAGAGTTGTGCAACCCTCGTGTCCTCTCACTAGAGCATTCCAGTTCATGGGTCCCCTATGTACATTCTTCATCACAAGCTAAAGAGTCTTAAGCCAAAGTTGAAGCATTGGAATAAAACAGAATGTAGATTTAGCACACCAACAACTTCTTGATGCTCAACTTGCCCTAAATCAGTTGGGTTTCAGTTTGGAGAGATCTCAGGATGAACTCATGTGCTTAACCAATTACAATCAAGCCCTTCACATCCTCAATGACCTCTGGAAGGATAAAGCCAAAAATGCCAAATTCATCGATGGGGACAGAAACACCTCTTACTTTCATAGAAGTGTGAAAATTAGAGAGGCGCAGAGTTTCATCAGTCTATTAAAACATGGTGATGAGGTTCTGATAGATGCTTCTAACATTGAGGCGCATGTTCTTCATTATTTCACCAATATTTTTGCAGTCACTCCCCATCATGATGTTAATGATCTCCCTGACAGGCTTATTCCTTCTTTAGTTTCTGATGCAGATAATGCCCTTCTCACTTCTCTTCCCTCAGCTGCAGACATTAAGATTGATGTTATGGCTCTTAGTGGAGATTCTGCTCCAGGTTCAGACGACTATCCAGGGCATTTTTATCAGTCTTTCTAGCATATTATTGGTTCTGATGTAGTGCGGGCCACTCAGTTTTACTTCACCAGTAACTCTATCATGAATAATCTAAATTCCAAATTGCTTATTCTTATTCCCAAGGTGAAGGGAGCGGATAGGCTAGACAACTTTAGGCCCATCGCTTTAGCAAATTTTCAGTTCAAGATTATCACTAAAATCCTTGCTGATAGGGTGAGACTTGTTGCCTCTAAAATTGTTTCAGTTCACCAACGAGGTTTCATACCAGGCAGACACATACAAGACTGTATAATGACTGCTTTTGAGGTTGTGAACACTCTTCACAAGAAAACTTATGGTGGAAATTTAGCTTTGAAAATCGATGTTAGAAAAGCTTTTGATACCCTTAATTGGAGCTTTCTTCTTCATGTCCTTAAATGTTTTGGGTTTAACCAATGCTTCTACAATTGGATTTCCACTATCCTTCATTCTGCCAAACTTTCTATGAGCATCAACGACAAAGCAGTGGGGTTCTTTAAATGTACTAGAGGAGTTAGGCAAGGTGACCCGTTGTCACCGCTCTTATTTTGTATAGTTGAGGAAGTGATTAGCAGAGGGTTGGAAGCTTTAGCTTTAGATGGGAGTCTGACTCAGATACATGTTTCTAGGGGTCTTCTCATGCCCAGCCATTGTCTCTACGCTGATGATATTCTGATTTTTTGCAAAGGCACTCTATCTAATATTAGAAACATAATGGATCTGTTTGAAGAGTACGACACCTATTCTGGACAGTTTATGAATGCGATTAAGAGTAAGTTCTATTCTGGTTCCCTGCCTCTTTCAAGAATTGTCACCATCACATCTATCACAGGTTTTAGCCATGGTAGCCTGCCTTTTTCTTATCTAGGCATTCTCCTCTTCAAGGGTAAGCCTAGAACTACACATTTTCGGCCTATTTTTGATAAAATCAAAGCTAAAATATCTACTTGGAAAGGAAAGCTTCTATCTATTATGGGGAGAGTGCAATTGATCAATGCGGTGATAAGCAGCATGTTGGTTTATTCCTTTCATATCTATCAGTGGCCCTCTAGTCTTCTCTATGAGCTGACCAAATGTATTAAAAATTTTATTTGGAGTGGAGACCCTGATCACAAAAAGATTTGTACGGTTGCTTGGAGTACCCTTTGCAAGCCAAGAAAATAGGGAGGGCTTTCTGTTAAGGATCCTGGACTGGTCAAAAGAGCATCTATGCTCCATTTGTCTTGGAAACTTTTGACTTCTAATGAGCAATGAGCTTCTTTATGCAGGGCTAGATTTCTGCATCCTGGTAAATGCAAAGCTAACTATTTCTCATCTTCTGTTTGGTCTGGTATGAAGTCTCACATCAACACTATTCAGGAACATTCCACTTGGTCTGTTGGAGACGGAAAGGATATTTTATTCTGGACTGATCATTGGCTGGATAGGGACTATTGTTGAGCAATGGCAGATTCCCTCATCCCTTCATGATTCTTTACATATGAGAGTTTCTGATTATATTGTGAATGGTGCATGGTGCTTTCCTGATTTTTTGATAGATAGAGATTCTGATTTTACCTCTAAGATTCTTAGAATTACTCTTCCGGTGTCTGTTATTCCAGATACTCTTAATTGGAAATTAGCAACTGATGGTGTTATGACTAGTAAACTTGTTTACTCTTTTATGTCTAGTAATGGTCAGGCAGTAGATTGGTTCAAGTATGTTTGGAATGCTTATACTCCTCCTACAAGGGCTTTTATTTCTTGGAGATTTATACATAATAAACTACCCATTGATGATAACTTGAGAAAAAAGGGCTGCTATGTGGTGTCTATGTGTTGCTTTTGCAAGAACTCTGCTGAAACTTCATATCACATTTTTCTAGAATGCCCTGTTACTTCCAAACTTTGGTCTTGGCTTCAAAATGGCACTGGAAAATAGTTTGATTGCACCAATTTTCTTTCTCTGCTTTTGGGAAATGATGGCACCAGTAACAAAATGGTGCATCAGGTTCTAAACTCAGCTACTCTCCACGTTATATGGGGTATTTGGATTGAGAGGAATCAGCAGTGCTTTGCTGATGTGAAGAGGTCTATGGAATCTGTTTTTAATGTCATTTTATCCGAAGTGCATCTTATTTCACGCTTGATATTGTCAAAGGGACTTCTGACATGGTTGATTACAATGTTTCTAAACTCTTTAATCTTCTTTTTAAGATCAAAAGGGTCTGCATTGATAAGGTGGTGACGTGGACTCCCCCCACTGGTGCCACTGTGAAGATCGATTGTGATGGGTCTTCATCCTTGTGCTGCTGTTGGTTTTCTTTTTAGGGACTCCTCCTCTATTTTTTTTGGTGCTCTTGCTAGCAATATTGGTCATGCCTCATCTCTTGAAGCTGAATTCAGTGCTTTCATGTTGGCTGTGGAAAAAGCCAAAGAGCTGCGTTTGGATAGGATTTGGATAGAAACCGACTCAGTGGTAGTGGTTAATGCTTTCCATAAAGCCATAGGTATTCCTTGGAAAATGAGAAGCAGATGGCATAATTGTATGCATTTTTGTACTCTGGTTAGCTGTACTTGCACCCACATTCTTAGGGAAGGCAATATGGTTGTTGATGCTCTTGCTAAGAATGGTCAGGGCCTTGCTATGTTCTCATCTCAGTGGTGGCCATCCCCTCCCCCTTTTATATCTTCTTTTCTTATGAGAGATAGTTTAGGTTTACCTTCCTCTCGCGCTTTTATGGATTGATTTTGTATAAGGTTCAGGCCTCTCCTGGTTTTGTTTTATTTCATTTACCTTTATCAAAAAATAAAGTTTTGTTCTTCAAGGATTCCAATAGCAATCAACCATGAGAATAGACGTGGTTGCTAGAGGAACACACTCACTGAAACCGAAAGGAGATGTGATAGGCTTAAGAGAAACTTATCTTTAGAAAGTGGGTCCAACATAAAGTTCTAGGTTTAGGGTTTGGTTTGTGAAGGATTTGTCACCATGACGAACCAATAATCCCAAGACACTTTTTATTATTGTTATTTTCTTTCAATTAAAAATCCAAACTTTTAATCTCATACTCTCATCTAATCATCATTTAAAGTTAATTGAATTCATAACTCCCTGTCGGAACGATACTTTATTACTACATCGGTAAACCGTGCACTTGCCATCCCTATCTATACTATATATATAAAGAAAGTAAGCCGTTTTAGGCTGACTTTTTCTCATTCCAATGATACACTTAAGCAAATTTTATCATAAGAATGTTATTTTGTTGGTGTCTTTGAAAAAGATAAGTATTTTTTTGAAGAAAAAAAGAAAAATATAGTTTTTTTGGTAATAAAATGATAAGTATAGTTTGTTACAATATGAAAGTATAAAATATCTATTTCTATACCAATAATTTTAATCAAAATTTCATAAAAACTACTGTTTATAATTATACGCATTAACGGAACAAAGAAGAGCGAACAGACAAACGTTAGAACATAATGGAGTCGTTGATGAGAGATTTTAGAATGATTGTTCAGATTGGTATTTATGTTTTGCATTTGGGTAACATTCCCATACCCATAACGTGCTTCTTAATTATGATTTGGCTTTTGTCTATATGATAAAAGAAAGTGGTTCATGTGATATATACAAGTCCCAAAATCTTTAGCATGAATATAAACCAAAATGGATAATAGACTTGAGTTATAAACCATGCCATGCCATAGCTTCGGATGATATAACAATAGTAATCTCTGCCTCATCTTCGTGCCCCATACCATCATAATCATAAAGTGTTTATTTCTAAAGTTTTTCTACAATTGGTTTTATGCTTGACATGCAAGAATAGTGTGCTTGACTATAATAGAACTGAAAGTTGGAAAATGTAGAATTTACATGAATAAAGCATGCAGAAACTTGAATTCAAACAAGAACGGAAGGAACGGTCATTTTCTTCAGCCCATTAGCCAATTGACATAAACTATGTCCATACTCAAGTGTCTGCATGCATGAAAAGCTTTATCACAATATTTTTGGAGATCATGATATTGGAGGCTTTGTGATATATATTAAGTTAGAGATGAGAGAAATAAAAAACGACCCTTAGATCAAACTAAATAGATCATATTAAGAGTTTCAGTTAAAATTTCATGTACTTCTGTTTTGGAATTTTGGTGTACCTCTCCATCCATCCCTAGCTACTCCTTTTCCTGTTCACTCTTGCGAAGCAAATGATTTTGGTTATCTAAATTTAAAACCCTTTGTTTCTTCATCTTCAGAACTAGCAACCATGGATTTTCATTGACTATTCACTTTTGTTCAAAATTTTAAATTCATGTTAATCTTCTCTTTTTTTTTAGGATAAATTTGTTTGTCTTAATTTTAATAGGTAGCGAACAAATTCTAGTTTCTAAAACAAAGGTAAAATAGAGAAGAGAGTAAATGCATAAATGGGTTTGCTTGTTCTTGCAAAGACTTGTCTATAAGAATTTTACTGTTTTTGTTTTCCTCCATTGATTTATAGTCACTATTATCAAAGAAACCCCTTTTGATTTTTCTTTTATACCTTATACCTACCTCACTATTTTGCAATAGAATGCTTCTTTTTTTTCTTTTTTCAAAAGGACTAAAAAGAAGATAAGAAAAACTCGGGATGTTTCACCTCCATGCATGCTAATACTAGTTAATCAAGTCCTCCTCATACATATTTTCTTTAGTTCGAATATAGACGATATTAACCTCTTTCTTCTCCTGTCGACCTTTACACAAATCTCTCTAGAAACTCTATCATTGCATCTTCTCCAAATTATAGAGAAAATTGTTGAGGACTTTAGCTCTCAAAGAGTGATGCATTGTTAGGAGACTCACACGGTCACACCAGAGAGTTTCATCTAAAACAATTTTTCTACCTAATAAAATAGTCTTTACAGTTGTGCTCAATATTTATCGAGTGGAAGTTCAGAACCACAAAGGGTATTGACCGGTGGAGGTCTCTAACCACCAAATAAAGTGGAACGAAGTGTCATGAAATTAAAGTTGATGAGGGCATCAACTCCTAATCATAGGGCTGACCCAATGTATTTAGAGGCTTAAAGTAAGTTTTATAGTGACACTTTTAAACATAAAATAAATTACAAAAATAATATTTAAGAAATCGAAGGTTTGAACTTATGTTCAAATTATTTGAGATCCTCATCTGGACTAACTAAGTTTGGCTAACATCTTTGACAAATTTGTTACATTATACAATTATATAACTAAATTGAAATTTTTTAAGGCCTTTACTTAATATAAAATTTTGAGACCTAAAACTCTTTGTTGGACTGCTTAGCCCTTAAGTTGGCCCTGCCTTTATGATGGCGTATCATTTAGAAATCTAAACTCGTGAGCCTCGATCGACTAAAAGATGATACTTAAATTTCAAGATGTTCTCCCATCTACTGGTATATTAGTGTTTAAGGATTGTCTCTCCCTTTAAACTTATACACATAAGAGTCATAACAAATATAAAAAAGATGTAAGGGAGTAACTAGTAAAACTAGTACCGGTATACATATTGTGTTGAACAGAATACATATTTTATCATAAATCTAAAATTGTCATTTCCTATATCAAAAATTAGATTTGGTTGGGAGCTGTGGAAACAGGTCCACGCTCTAGAAACATAGAGGGAGACACTACATCTCAGTGTCTCACAAAAAAAAAAAATTAAAATATGGGATATATGGGTCATCACTTTTCCACATCTAACATTTAGCACATTTATATCGTTGTGGGATTATCGATCTGAACCGAACAATTTTCTCTCAAATGCGGATCTCCCATAGCATAAAACATCATAAGGCACATTGTAGAATAATCATAGTTTGCTCGCAAGTTTGATTCCAATTTTGAAATTTTCATACATCTCATATCTTTTCTCTTGTGGCTAGAATGGAAATAGTTTGATTGTATCAAAAAAATTAAAAGTTATAACGAGTGATCTCTTCATCAATTAGATGTAAATTAAACATTTTCTTATGGATTATTATATGAATAAGTACTTGTAATCCACCACCAAGATTTGAAGTAAATGGAGAGGAAGAGAATATGTGCATACTCAAAAACCTTGTATAGTTTGATACAAACACCTAAGGCTCTAAACAATGAGGATTGACTAGGGATGACACTGGACACCTTCTAGACACGGTATTATAGTTTTCATCCCTACATTCTTGTTTGAAAAATGTTCATATCTGAGCTAGTACTCTCGTTCTTTTTTATTGGCAAATTTTATTAAACGACCGCATCCCTGTTCAAGATGAACAGAAACTGGTGAAACAGAGAATACAAACTAAAGACGCCTTATAAAGGCGGAACACCCGAAAATAAACACCCAACTCTAAAAAACACCCCTGAAGACAAATCCACCAAAACACGTCACCACCTAAAACAGACTTCTTCGTGAAAACAGACATTGTAAAAACGGTACCCATCACCATCCATCGTCACTACTCACCCCCAAAGAACACCCCTCAAATAAAACTCTCAGTCCTCAACACTTAAGCTAAGCCATCCACATTCAAAAAGCTCTTAACTGAAGGATCATACAGCTTCCACCACCTCTCGACCTTCGATCCACCGAAAGAGCACCAAAAAACGCCCAAAAACCAACTTGAGCCAAAGAACTGACTCCCAAAAGTTTAGTGCCCGTCTCTGTATGTTATGAGCACCTAAGTGTCTATATTTGCACTCATTACCCACTTGAAAACAAAAAGACAATAAATAACAAATCAACATCACAACTTAATTTAAATATGGTTCAAAATCTTTAAAATCAACTTGTAAAAAATAACATATCACAATATATAACCAAACAAAAAACATCTAAACTATTAAAAACAAGACTTAATAGCAGTTTTGACCCCCTAAGTATCAGGAAGTTGCGATTTTAGCGCCCTAATAGAATAAAATACAATCCAGCCCTCTAAGTACTGTCCATTTTGCCGTTTTGGCCCTCTAGATCAATTTTTACCAATTCAACACTTACGTAGACGCCACGTGTGTAATTTTTTTTTAATTAAAAAAATATAAAAATAATTGTTGTTATTATTTTTTTTAATTTTTTTTTTAATTAAAGCATTACACACGTGGGGTCCAGGTCAGCGTTGAATTGGTCAAAATTGGCTTAGGGGGCCAAAACTGCAAAAAAGACGGTACTTAGAGGGCTGAATTGTTTTTTTATTTTATTAGGGGACTAAAATCGCAACTTCCTAATACTTAGAGGGCCAAAATTGCTATTAAGGCTACAAAGGCATATATTTACAATAAATATCAAAGATTTAGGATAAATTAATTAAGTTTAACGATATATAAAGTTATAATTATATAACCAACAATGGATTGGTCCAAGTGGTAAGGGACTTGGTCCCTTTAAACATGTGGTCAGGGATTTGATTATCGACTCTTGGGTATGGAAAAAATATGGTTGGGAGGGGAGAATCCACCTTGCCCTACAGGTTCCATGACGGTGATTAGTCATTGCTATGCACCGGTGGAAACTTCGTACCAACATCATGGTGACTAAAAAAAACGATGTTATAGCTATATATTTATTTGCTATAAAAAAAAATTATATATTTATATGTATGCGGGTTGCGGAGCAGGTGCCCATACACGCATCTATACTCATTCAAATTTGCGAGTAATTATTCAAGTTCAAGCTCGAACCCATAAATGCGAATATTTATCCTGCTCATTGCATGTATTTTTGTGGGTGCTCAACAGGCTTGGTTCAAATAATCATCCCTCGAAGCGGCTCTATTCTAATGCAACATGGATATCTAAGATGTATCAAGTGTTTCGTAGGAAATGAAAGATTAGAAAATGGTTCTGGTTTCAACTCCTATTTTTTATAATAAGAAAGTAGGGGAAGACAAAAAAATTCTTAATTAAAGTAGCATCGATATCCATTTTACAATGTTTATTCTTTAAGATTATAAAATCAAACTCTTACCACAATGAACTGACACTCCATGGACAGTTTCAACTCTTGTCGAGTTTTTAAAAATAAAAAAAGGATGGTGCTAACGAAGATGAAAGAATGAAACCAAATATATGCATCATTTTCGGGTTTCTATCAAGCAACACAACTAAACATTGTTTGATTATTCATTTTTCTCGCTTGACTATAATTAGTTTAACAAATCTCACATAATTGAAATATGCCATATCTATGTAGTTCAATTGAAATATAATATGATTGACTGATGGTGGAATATCATATGATATTTTCGGCTTGGTGTTTTTAGTTATTTTATTTACATTTGAAGATAAATAAGAGGTCATTTTGGAGGAGTTGTCAATGGTTTGATGAACATTTTATATTTTTTTTTTTCATTCGAGTCGTTGTAATTCAGTTTTATCATAAATCATGCAACTTCATAAGTGTTTTGAGTCTTTTTAGTGAGAAATCATGTAAATTGACAAGACAAGACATCACATGAATGATCGAGGATATGAAGATTGAAGATAGATGGTTCTTAGAAGGTCTTTGAAGACAATACAAATTGAAGAAAATTCATTTCAAGTTCTAAGGCATTTCGAGACGGAAGAACGCTCAAAAAAATGGATGAAAACTGCAAAAAATCACACAGAAGCTAATGGCTCATGCACCCTTGCGCATGAACCATGTGCCCCTGTGCATGAGGCAGCCTTGGCTACTGACTCATGCGCTCCTGTGTGTGTACCCATGCGCCCGCGCATGGCTTGCGGGCATAAACTCATGTTTGCTTGTTTTTCAAGCTGGATCGATGAAAAAAGTCCAGTTTTCTTCTCTTAACCCCTAATTAATGATGCACTATAAGTAGAGACCTTGCACACTCTTTTGTTCATTTAGAAAGCTAGCGGTACAAGGCAAGAGTCAAGCATAAAAGCTTCAAGGCAGAGGATCTCCATCCTCCTCTTGTTCTCTCTAGGGTACGTTTTTCTATTGTTTTGTAATGATATTGGTTGTCATGTGCAACTATACCTCTTTGATTAGAGTTCAACGATGAACCTCTTTTTATTTGTTGGATTCAATTAATAAAGTTTTTATTCAGTTTATGATTCAAGTATATGATTTAATCTGTATATGTTTGTTTCTATACTAAATCTTAAATGGAGAATATTAGGATTGATCACAACCATAATTCCGTCTGAACCAGACAATAGTAAATTGTTTAGTTTCTAAATTAAATTAAATTCTTTCAATCCAATCAAAGTATGAATTTATGGTTATGACACATCTTAAGGGAACAACACAATTGTAATTGGTTGAATTGCAGCAATATTAAAATAAAGTTTCCACAGATACATTACAGGGTTATATTTTACTTTCTTAAATCGAAAGGCATGTAATAAACTAATAATCAACCGAGTTAATTCCAACAAATTCGGAAGGGGGATTCAAGGATTCCCCAATCGTCGTTAAACTTCTAAACCACAAATTAAAATCCTACAAACCACTTCATCTCTTTTAATTCTTTTATTTCTAATAAATTATGATAATTATCAAGTTGAACTACAATCCCTGTGGAGGCGATAACTTACTACTTTATTACTTGCGTGCGATTTGGCGCACTTGCTAATTTCGTCATCACTAACTCACATGGGCTGGTTTGATGATGTAGATTTATGATCTTGGAGTCTGCTTCTTTAAATGAACTCTCCGCTAATGGACGATGGGATTGACCTCCAAATTAGTTGGTCCTTAAGTCTGATACAAAGTTTTCATAAAAAATTGAAATTATTGTCGTCTTTCATTTTCTTGAAATAAAAACATAAAATAAAATATCTCATCTAATTTGAGTTATTTTTTTGGTTACAAAGGAAAAGGGGGACAACAAGAACACAAACAGGTACAAAAAAGAAAAGGGTCAAGCCTAACAAAAGCTAACTATTCCCTAAGACAAAAAGTTTCATTAGTGTCGCTTCTAAGAAGACTGAGCAACCCAGTTGTGGGAGAAGCGTGAATAAGGAGGTTAACATTCAAAGAAGCTTCAAGCTTTGCCCAAAAATCGGCGCACCGATTCCCGTCTACGAGGGTGTGACAAACCGTGACATTACTTTGATGAAGTAACTTTTTTATGTCTTGTATAAGAATAACATAAACATGATACATCTCTAGGCAGTCGTTAATGAGATTGATGCAAACAAGATAATCATAGTAGCAAACTAACTCCACAAAACACAAATCTTTACCTATAATCAACCCATGGTAAATAGGAGACAGTTCAACAAGTATAATATCATTCGAACCCGAAATGAAATTTGAAAAGGCAGATAAGAAGAAGCCAACACTTTTTCTCAGAATTCTCCCAAACTGGATCTGATGGGAGAACCGTGACAACTACCGTCCACTTTAAGAATAACACAAATGTGGTTATTATTTTTCCATTTAACCAAATGATCAGTTGGTGCAGCAGAGACATAAGTTGAAAAGTTAGATTTAATAACCTCAACCGAATTATATATGTTGACAGCGAGGTGGTGCAAAGGCCAAGTGTCGTTGCCGAAACATATGGAATTTCTATGATGCGAAGACCACCAAAATCCAGCTGAGAAAATGAAGGATTTGGGACCCATGG
>Ga0315914_1009711_pt1 | contig 12254 bp, 4 predicted proteins | sample MpolenodulesMG_FD_203920 | JGI IMG/M metagenome (GOLD analysis project Ga0315914, IMG submission 203920) | Medicago polymorpha root nodule microbial communities from Los Angeles, California, United States - elongated nodules | ecosystem: Host-associated > Plants > Roots > Nodule | place: USA... | reverse complement strand
TTTTTTTTTTTTTTTTCTTTTTCTTCATTTCTCTTGTCGATACAAAAAAATATATACTAAAAAATTTCTTTTATTTTTAATCTTCAAAATTTTTCTTCTTCATTTTTGGCTCTTCCTTTTAAATAAATTCATGTGTGGAATTCATATTTTCAAATAAAATTTTGCAAAAAAATTTATAATATTATAAAAAGAATATCTCCCAAAGCAAATTAATTTTTTTTTGACAAAACATGAATTAAATATGAATGTTAACGTTTTTCTCAAAAAATTTAACATAATGGATTTAATCGGTTGACGGATGTGAGTTAATGGACTAAAATGTAGCGAAATTTTTTTATGAGACGAATGTAAAACCTCATAATTAGTCAAGGGACTGATTATGTAATTAATCAAAAATATATATTTAACCCTTCTTTTTTTAATGGGTCATGTTAAGGGCTATTGTTGAAAAGTTAAGAATTGAAATAAGTGACTGATTTAAGGTAAATAAAAGTCAACTTTTAAAGTTTAGAGGTGTTAAATTCATTGAAAATAAGTTGCTTAATAATTGTAGAGCTTTTACAAAAATGTGTTTGACCCAGCTTTTACACTTAAGGAGAAGTTAAGTTAATAAAAAGCCTAACCAAAAGGTACCTAAAATCTAAATATACTATTTTTAAGATAAAATTTTCTTTTTGAATTTCTTATCAAGTTAGCATTTCCTTTTTTTAATATATAATTTCTTTTTTTCCGCGGGGAATGACTTAGCCGAGAAAATTTTGGCTAAGTTTGCCTTTAGTTGAGAATGAAAAGATGAGAAATGAGATTACTTCATTTAGACAAGGGGCGGATGAATCACTACAGTTAATAACTATAACAATATTTTATGATGTTAATTGATTCACAACTTACTTCAATCATTTAACAAGGAGAAACATTATAGAATAACTTTAAAGAAATAAAAATACAATAATATAACAATAACTTTAAATTAAAAAAAAATCAATTTTAAATATTAGATAAATCATAGACAGTTAATTTTTTTTCATTATATAAACATGACTCTTGAAGTCATACATTTCAATCACAAACAATATCACCAACTACATACACGAATAAAAAATATATATTATAAATATGACTCTTTGAGTTTTTTAATTATGCATGTTATGTAAAAATGAATATTATATGTATTAGAAATAAAATGGGTTTATAAATTTATCGATATTACATTTATGCATTATCTATCTGTTACCTATTACCTATCAAATAACATATTTTTTAAATAATCACATAAAATTTAGTAACATTCTGTCCATTCATGTACAAGTTTTTTTTTTAAGGGAGTCCATTCATGTACAAGTTATAAATTATATTATTTACCTTATCACTGTGAACTTGGACGAAGAACGTCAATTATCTTTGATTTTCTATTTGTATCCATTTATACTTTTATATTTTCTTTCTTAATTTTTTTCTTCATTTTAAACACATGCGTAAAATAAAACATACTTTTGTAAACACATGCGTGCTAACTTTTTTTACAACGGCTAAAAAAATGTTACTCTCTAACTATTATTATATAAAAAATCAATGTCCCTCTAAATGTTTGTGTGTTTTCTTCTATATTCCATATCTTTAATAACATTTTATTTTTTATTTTTAGCCGAGACTTGAACTCAAGTCTTTCATAACTCATCAAAAAATTGTTATTCTCTAACCATTAACAAAGAGAAGCATCACTTACTCTAAAAGCTTATTAAGTCGTGCAATCATTTAACCTAATTTTTCCCTCTAAATGACCTTCATTAATTGCTAATAGTCCCTTAACCCTAAAATTTTTCCTTTTTTTTTCCTTATGCATCACTTACTCTAAATGACCTTCATTATTTGCCTCAAGTTTGACATTCCACCTTTTTTTTTTATTTTTTACAAACACCTGTTTTGTTTGTTCACTTTCTATCTATAATTTAATGTCACGTCAGAATTGAGTTTGATGTATACCTGTTGTTGTTTAGATTTATTTTAGCTTAATGTTGATGGTTTAGCAGATACATATATAACAGGCATCAATTGCATCAACATTAGAATGCAAGTGTTTTTACTCTTTTGAGCCGAATTGGTTTTTGTTCGGAGTTGTCGTATTTTGCTAAAGGAGGGAAAAAAAAAGCTTTAACTTGGATTTGATATGTATCATATTTGCAAAGTAAAGGATTTGCCAAACGAAAGATTTCATTTTTCTTTCTACAAATTATTTGTAAAAGGGCTTTTTGTGTAGATATTTAGATATTGATTTGCTAGACATTTGAGATAGGCAATGCAATAAGAGAATCAGAAGAGCATGTGAGCTTACAAACTGATGAGGCCAAACAAGTTTCTTTCTGTTTACTCTTTAATTCTTTTGACCTTCATTATGGGACCTTAAGAGCAACATTGAAGCTAATTTGCACAATGTGTGACCAAATTTATGTAGGTAAATACTTTGGAACCAATACCACCAAAACAAAATACATTATATATATTAAAAATAAAAGTATTGTGTACCAAAAAAGTATTTGATATTATAAAATGGACAAATAAATTGAGACTATTTCAATCTATATTTACTTTATTATTAAAAAATCAATATTTTTATTTTAAAATATTTTAAATAAATACATCATACTTACCCCTAAAAAAATATAGTATTTAATTAAGACAATTTTAAAATAATTTTTTTTCTCGTGAATTTAGCTCAAACATTACATAATTTACGCAGGAGGCATGTGTTTGAACCTCTGACACTCCACTTCCCTATGTGCGAGCTCCGGCCACTAGGTTATTTGACAATATTTTTTTATCAAGTAACTTAATGACTAGAAATTCACCTTTTAAAATAGATAATTAAGTTGTTTGGAATCTACCCAAACAAAAAATAGAATGTTTAAATCTTGTTGGTGACTATACCGTATTCTGACGTAACATTACCTTTGTGTTTGCTTCTCGCTGGCATTCCTTGTACGAGAAAATAAAGTTGTTTTGCTATATACAATTCAATTTTAGTTTTTTTTTTATATAAATAAAATAGGATGTTTGGAGTTTGAACCCAACTTTTACATATAATCCATCCATCCATCTCAAAATAATTGTCTTCTTAACATTTTTTTTTCTTCTCAAAATATTTACTTTTGACAAAAATAAACAATATTCATTCATTCAACTTAATAAAGTATATAAATACAATACAAATTTGAAATTGTTAACAACAAAAAAGATGAACCAGTGAACAAACTCACATTATCTATGTTAATAACATAAAACGACAAAGTGTCTATGATACAAATATGACTATATTCAAGTCACTAGAATATTCATGTCCACGTATCTTTTCTCAAGATAACTATCACTTTAGAATATCAAAGTTACACTTATTATTTTTTCCTACCATTATACTTTTATTTATTGAATTTTATCTAACTTAACTACTTCACTAACTATAACTAATAGAGTATATTTTAATAAATAATATTAATTTTATCATCAAAATTAATACAATTATTTTTAAAAAAAATTGTACATAAACCTCAAACAATTATTATTTTGAAATTGAAGGAGTATTATATCGAGCGAAAGCTAACCTTACCATCTTACACCATGTTTTTATTAACATGAAACATAAGAAATTAAAAAGAATAAATTGATAAGAGGGAAAGAAAGGACAGCTGGCTGAGGTGTTTGGTGTTCTTTGAGTTGAATTGTTGTGTCTGTGAATCTGTGTGTGTACTTTGAAAGAAGCAGATAACAACATCAATAAAGTTGTTTCATTTTCATTGTCATTTCGGTAGGTAAGTAAAGTTGTTTCTTTCCTTTTTTGTCTGTAAAGATTAAAGTCGAAAATGTGTGTCAATTTTTCATCATCTTCTGGGACTGGGATCTCTGCGTTCGTGTGTCCACATTTCAGACCTTTTTATTTATTTTGTTAACTACTTTTAAGGGAACACAACACCATTTGGATCTGAAACTACCTTTTTCATTTTAATGCAAAATGGTTCGTTTTCTCACAGGAATTGGACATTTATAGCTTAGCTTCAGTTTGACTTCATAAATACCTATTTGTGTTTTTTATAGACTTCACTCTAATTGCAAGCTAAGCTCATTTCATGACGGGGAGTGTCTATAAGATTTGTGCAGTAGCAAGATGATTGAGCAATTCATCAATTTTGTTATTCGCCCTCCCAGGTATTATTCTTTTGCTATAAAATAGCTTATGCAAGCTTATACATAAGCTCTTATCATGATAAGCGCTTGTGCTATAAGTTGCAAATAAGTACTTTATCCAAACAAGTTAATATAATGTTTCTTTCTTCACTAACCTCCCAACTCGTAAATTTTTGAACTAGTATGTTTGTCTTCTTTTGATTTGGTTGAATTTTTTTTTATACTGCATACATACTGAACATGGTTCAACTAATATGGTGACATTCATTCTATATAGCTAACCCCATACTATTTCAAAAAGTTTTGGTTATTGTTCAAGAATATGTTTCACCAATCTTCAATGAACCATGTTAGATAGTTCTCATTATAGACGTCAACTATTGTTTTTTTATTTTTATTTTTTTTCTCTGCATTCAATTATTGTAAACAATCATAAGTACCTCAACATCCATTTCTCAAGTCTCAACATGTGATCATATTTTATCTTGCAAATTGAGTTACAGTTTGGGTGTTTGTACTTTGCCACACACACAGGGCGGACTATAACCCAGATCAGTATCTGTGGGAAAAGGAATTCTCACTTGCTGGTAGAACCTACCAAAGGCAGGACTTAGAGGCAAGTGTCGATTATTTATTTGATGGCTTGTTGCAATTATTGTTGCCTATATATAGAAGCGGGTAGCACTTGGGTGACATAGAGTTGGGTGACATTGGTGACATTGGCCAATCACAATGTCACAATGCTTGTGTTTCTCTCTCTTTCACAAGCATTGTGACATTGTGATTGGTCAATGGCACCAATGCCACCCAACTCTATGTCACCCAAGTACTATCCGATTTTCGGTTAGCTCATTAATAAATAACACAAAAACAAGTTTTATGTAGGTTCGGTGTCCTCTTCTCATATTTCTAGAATTGCGACATTGTTGGTGTTGTTCCGTTTACTTGCCTTGGATATCCAATTTTTAAAGGTGTCCCAAAATCACTCCATTTTCAGGTTCTTGATAACCGAATTTATAAAGTAAAGATTGCTGCTTGCAAAGGCTGCCTCTTTTCTATTATGGAGCATGTACAACTAGTTACATCTATTATTCATGGAATGCTTGTGTACTCCTTTCATACTTATGTGTCCTCGGAGGTTTTGAAGCAAATTGATGTCTAGATCCGTAATTTTATTTGGAGTGGTGGTATTTTCACTCGCAAATTTTATCTTGGAGAGAAGTGTGTATCCCCTTTGACGAGGGTGGTTTGGGTGTTTGCTCAATTACGCGGATAAATGAGATAGCAATTTATCATCTAAGTTGGCGGCATTGGTCTAGCTCTGATCAACGGACAATTTTGTCTAGATTGAGATTCAAAAAGTATCAAAGTCATATAACATATCATATTCGGTCCTACATTTGGTCAGGTATCAAGCTTAATATTCTTGATGTAGTTGATAATTCCATGTGGATCATTGGCTTTGGTTCCTCTATCAATTATTAAATAGAACTATGGCTTGGATCACTCTCAACACATAAGTGGATGATTCTCGGTATCAATCTAGAACTTGATGTATCATTAGTGCCTCGCATTCACAGTGTTGTTTTGTCGAGCTCTCCCACTTTGGGTGCAATGGTTTGGAAGGATAATATTGATGGTTGTTTGTCTGTAACGGAATCCCACCAGCATTTGTACCAGACAACAAATTCTTTGGGTTGGGCGTGCTTCGTGCCCTTTCATATCGACGTCTTACTCATTCATTTTTTGGCGGTTAATGCACATGAAAACTCGTACAAATGGTAATTTCGCAAAATTGTGGTGGTGTTGTGGTATTGATGTCTTCTTTGACGTTCCAATTTTGAGACAAATGAGAATCTTTTTTTTTTTTACATTGTTAGTTCACTTTAGAGCTTTGGAGTTGGCTAGGGGTTGTAACTTGCACTCACATAGACATCACCTATGTTTTGGCATTACGTAGTTCTTGTTCAGTCAAAATCACCATAAAGATCTTCATATTTTTTATTCAACCGAAGCATAGAAAATTCAAGGATGTTGTTTAGGTTTTATGGAAGACTCCTCTATTTAATTGGGTTATAGTTAACACAGATGGTTAAGCTAATGGACATCCTTCCCAAGCAGATTATGGAGGAATTTTCCAGGATCATCTTGCCTCTTATTTAGGTTCTTATGCCTCCAACTTGGGTTTGGAAACAACGATTTACGTTGAATATATAGGCATCATCTTTGCTCTCTAATTTGCGCTAGATAGATAACGGAGGAAGATTTGGATCAAAAGTGATTCTCAAGTGGCGATTTCAGCTTTTGGTAATCGTTCTATATTGCCTTGGAAATTATATAACAGGTGGATTAATTGTTTGTTGTGTAATCTTCAAGTTATTCATTCACATATCTATAGGAAATGGGTGTGCAGATGAGCTAGCAAACAAGTTTGAGAAATGCTACTTGTAGCGAATATGTTGTCCCGAAAAGATCCCGAGCACTATCACTGTAGCCAATTTTATTTTTAGAAAAATGCTAGATATCAAGAATGATTTTATCAAGAAAGATTCAAGAATGACATGGCACAATAATCATGCTTAGATTCCAGCCACCAACTTCCGTGATTTGTGGCCAGACCAGCTTTTGATTGGTTGACAAGGATTCGCGAGCGCTTCTTAATAAAAACTCTCGCGATGAATAGCAGGGAGAGTTGGTCTGGCCACAAAGATTAATTAAAAGGGAGAGAGAAGAGTGGAAGGATATAGTGTAGTCAAATCTAGTAGTAAGATAGTTTGCCTACGGTAGAAGACCTATCAAACTCTATCACGCTAGAATGCGCCATGTATGAAGTACCAAACAAAATTAAACTCGTATATTGTCTGTTTTTTTACTTCTTGGTGAGTGTAGTTCTGGTGGTGTGCAAATTTCTTATTGCTATCCCATCCTATTGCTCTGACTTTTTGGAATGAAGACTAAACAACAAAATTATTGTTTGAGAGTGAGGTAAAAGAATCGCTATAATTATTTAATTATATACCACAAAAAAGATACAGATCAGAAACATGGACATGAACACATGCATCTCCATGTAGATGTTCTCTCAGGGCCATGGAATCCCATGATTCCCATGTGTTTTTATTACCAGACATTTGTAATACAAAATGCATAGAAAGACAACTTTGAAAGCAAAAGTAGATCTCAACCTGATAATTAATGGGATACTATGCTTTTTCAGCCACCAGGTCCCACTAGAAGGACATGACAATGCTATCAGGCTCAAAATATAAGAAGGAAAAGTCCAATATCTTTATGGTTTGGAGTGGTTGAGACGTGTGTAAACAGAATCTGTCCAAAACGATTTAATTTTTTTTGTTTATAGTTTATCTATACACTGTGTTAACTTCTTGTATCTAAATAAATATCACTATTGCTATTTCTAAATAAATTATGAGTTGAATACAATAACTATTGGAGAAAAGAGTGTAAACAACAATTTTTTTCAAAACCAAAATCCCCAAAATCTTATTCTTTTTCTCTACACATTAATAAAATCTCAACAAGGCATCACCATATGATATATACAAGTAGCTCCTACATTGTTGAATTGCATGTGGCCACCTATGATATGAGACTATAATAAGAAATATAATTAATTTCATTACCATACTGAGAAAGTTTAACTTTCCCTCATGTTTGGACATTTTGCTATTTAACAAATGACACATGCATTGGGATTCTCTTCCATGCTTTGAACATGGTAATGTGTTGTCATGTAGGGATTATATGCTCTATAATTCCTAATCCATTCTTGAATAGGATCTGGTGGTGGGGGTGCTTCTTTCTTCTTCTCTTCTTCTTTCTTTCCATCTTCTTTCTTTCCCTCTTCCTTCTTTCCTTCTTCTTTCTTTTCTCCATCTTTCTTGGCTTCTTCTTTCTTTTCAGGCTCTTTGGCTGGTCCTACTGCTACTATTTCTGTATGCCAGAATTTTCTCAATTTGCTCACCACATTTACTGGATCTACTGTTCCTATCACTGTCAGTTTCTTCTCTTTCATGTCCATTGAGATGGCATCAATCCCTGATCACATGTTAAGTATATAAGACATTGAAAATGAGAAATCCTTGAAATTATAATATTGTAACAGTTTAGTTCTTTGAATTTGAGAAATAATAAACTAGTCCTTTAGATTAAAGAACATCAATCAATTTAGTCTCGCCGTCAAAATATGTCATTAGTAAAAATTCGTCAAAAACAATGAAAGATCTATGCATGTTTCGGTATCTTGGTTGGTAAGTTAAGGAACGTTGAAGGAGGTTAAAGGGGAAGGTCATGGTTCAACCCCGAGAAACTAAGATACTACCAACATTGCTAACATTTGCTTAAAAAAAAAAAAAACTTGAATAGTCTTTTAATGCAACAAGATAAAAATAGAACCTTCAAAGTTTTTTATTTGTTGATGAAATAAAACCTTTAAAATGTTGTGCAAAATTTGGAAAAACTACTAAATGAATTGATGTTGTTGATTTCAAGGAATTAAACTACTATTTCGCAAATTTGACTAATGTGAAAGAGGCCAATCCAATCCGAACAACCTTATCAAAACAAGAATTATCTTGGCTAGGAATTAATATGAAGAGTTTATTAGATGTATATAAGATCAGCCATAGCCACAAATTATTATGTAACTAATTTGCTTTTGGTGGATATAAAGCCTTGCATAAATGCAAAAGCCATTGCAATTTATTTTCTATTGCCAATTGAGAATTTGTTAAACAACCATGGTATTTGAACACCACATATTCATCTGCACGTATTCAACGCATCATTTTATCTCTCTTTCATCTTATCACATCACTTTATCTTATCGCTCTCAAGGTGTGTCCAAGTGTACATAACATTTTGCTTTGTTAAATAATGCCTTCATATATGATTTAAAATGAGAGCCTAGCGAATCATTTCAAAATGACCAAATTCAAACTATCCAAAGACAAAGAGTTATGTTATTTGGACACACAAACCGTGACACCATATCCAACACCGATTGAAATACACTCTCAATCAAGTTTGTATTTCATATAACTTGAGGGAAAATAATGATTTAAAATGCAAACTATATTCAAACCCTACGTTTATATGGTGTCTATGGCGTCAAAATGTATGTATATACGGATGCCAAATTGTGTGTCCACAAAACTTTTTCCAAAAACAAAATATTGGGTATAAAAATATGGGTCATGTTAAGGACACTTGTTAAGGAATCAAAAATAAAATTTTATATTGAAAAATGCATTTTTTAAACTTTTAAATCATTGAATAAACACATTTTCCTAGACTTTTAAAACATTTTCCTACACACTTTTAAAACATGAAAAATGTTAACTAATGCATCCGGGGCAATGGTTAAGGAAACCAAATATAGCATAAGGATTTTGGAACTTGTGTAGTTAAAGTTAAAAAAGTGTGAAGAATTATGTTTTCCATGCAAATATTTCCTCTTTTGTTTCCTTAACTAGTGCCCCGGAGGCACTAGTTAACAAGACGCTTAAAACATTATACACATTTTCGTAGATTTTTAAATCAATGGAAAGAGTACTGTATTATGTAGTATGATTCTTCAACAAAGCATTTTCCTAAAAATATCTATGCCTAAAAATAAAGTTTTACGCCTTTTCCTCAATGGGAGAAAATTGATGACCCTTTGTAGCATCTGAAGCCAAACTTCGACCATTGAAGTTATTTTTTGAAAATGACAAATATTTGTTGTAATTTTGTTAGCAATGGAAATTGAACTTATGACCTCTTATCACTTTGACTATTGAATTAATCTAAAGACATGATCTCAATTATTAAATTAATCCAATAACTGAAGTCTAAGCAGAGAATCAGAGGATCAAGGGTTAAAATTAGGCAGATCATCATGAAAGTTCATTAGTTAGTGGTGTATAAAATTATCAATACCACAAAATATTAGAATAAAATTTCAATGGTTTTTTTTTTAGTTCAATTCTAAATATACATTTTTTTAATGACTCAATACTAAATAAACATGATATGCTTAAGATTGTGGAGATTTTAAAACAAATAAACATCGATATCAAATTATTCTCTAATTCATATTTTAAGAGAATAGAAAGCAAAGTTGTAAAGAACAACCCAAAATAAACAATAAAATAATGATTTGGTACCTGAAAGTGTTGAGACTGTTTTTAGAGCCTTCTTCTTGTCCTTGTCATCATGCAAATCTAACTTCAGTACAAACTTCTGCAATGAAAATCATAAACTGGTTTAACCCTAATTCATTTGAAGAAAATTTAAGAAATAAAACAAATTCTGAACCAACCCAAAATAAAAATAAAAAATATATATTACTTGAGTAAAAATACACATGAAATTGTAGCCAATATTTTTCTACCAACCAAAATCTCTATACTATATCAAATTCATTTTCAGACTACCATAGATCTTTACATAAGGAGAGAAACAGAGAAATAAAACAGAGAATATGATGAAAAGAAAAATAAATAGAAGATGCATAAAGTTCTTGGAGGATAAAAAAGGAATCAAAAATTTCAGTCAAAGTTACAAGTGAATTATTCATTTCTATAAAAAAGAACAAATAAGTAAAAAGAATATACAAGAATCAAAAATAGAAAGTGTGAACCATACCTTCATTATGAAACTATAAGCAGATCAAACAAAGAGAAACAAAATAATGGTATGTTGATTTAGAGATAATAATAGTGTGAGAGAATGAGAGAAGAGAACTATGATAGTGAAGTATTATTGTTATTATTATTATTATATGAAAAGGTTATATATATTGATGAGGTGAAAAATAGTGGTGGTGTAGTAGTTGGTTTAAGAGTCAGAATGAGCAGCTATAGACATGAAGTAAGCTATGAATCACCCTTTTCTAAACACACCCCACACAGAACATAGCAGTAGCTGGTTTGATTTTGACTGGATGGTTGAAGGCTGCCACACTTTTGAAATAGGAGGTGGTTCTCTTATTAAATTCTTGTAGAAGTTTTACTTTTATTAAATGCTTATAATAAAGGTTTATTATTTCAATGATTGTAGCATGATAGATACATGTACATGCATTTTGTATTCAAAGAAAACTAATGGTGGTTAATTCTTGCTTATCTCACGTAATATGACAAAAACACAACTCAATTCTATGAGAAAGATGGTGTCATTTGTATTTTTAAGTATCATAAAATTCTCTCCAATTTTAGATATGATCAAAATAGATTTTGAAGGTGTATAATTGATTTTGCACTTTAGTTTCTCTTTTGATAATTGATTCTAAAAGTTAAGATTTATAGTGTATGATTATAAAATCGATTTTCACATGGAGGTTTATAGTTCAATTCACTTTTATATGGATGTATTCAAACATAAATGACATTTAGTGTTAGTGATTTTTTACTAATGTTTGGTTGTGAGAATTTCTCGTCATCGCACAACCAAATACACGTGAAAATAGTTTAATAGAATGTTCGCAGATATATCAATAAATAAATATTTTTTATGTCCAAATAATTAAAGAATGTATATTTCAATGGTTACACTAGTGCAAAATTGACATAAGAATTATGTGTATTATACCTATTTTATTAAAAAAAAAAGGTGTGAAATATAAATAAGGTGGCAGTTTGGTAAATATATTGTAAATTTTGTTTTTGTGAGTAAATTTCAAAACCTGATTTTAAGAATAAATTGGGTCAAATATGAAATAAAAACAAGGTGGCAAACTTGTAAATATTATTTTATATATGATTTTAAAAAAAAGGTGTGAAATATTAGTATATTAATTATTATGTTAATGTTTTTATTTCTTTGCCAGGATTCGAACCCTTGATCTCCAACTTTTCAATCTTTAGATTAAACAAGCTTACCTACTTATACTCCTAAATATGATTGCAAACCTGATTTAAAAAAAAACAAAAGGTATAATATCTTTTGTCATATGTTGTTTTAAAAAACAAACAAAATAATCTTTTATTAACAAATTTTCTCCATCTCACTCCCACTATAGCTACTTATACTCCTAAATATGATTGCAAACCTGATTTAAAAAAAAAATGGTATAA
>Ga0315914_1009710_pt1 | contig 12254 bp, 7 predicted proteins | sample MpolenodulesMG_FD_203920 | JGI IMG/M metagenome (GOLD analysis project Ga0315914, IMG submission 203920) | Medicago polymorpha root nodule microbial communities from Los Angeles, California, United States - elongated nodules | ecosystem: Host-associated > Plants > Roots > Nodule | place: USA... | reverse complement strand
ATAAATATTTAAGGGTAATATTGGTAAAACAACATTTAATGTTGCATTGAACTTTGAAAGTGACAGTTAAATAGGAACAAAAAATTTCTGTAAAAGTGACAATTAAAAAGGAACGGAGGGAGTAATATAAAATAATTACATTCAGGGAGAATTCTTGCTGGACTCGACATTAAAAACTTGAGTTAATGTAAAGTTTCCACTCACCGTAATAGAAGTAAAGATTGCCGAAAGCGTAAAATACTTTTCCCCGGGTTATTTTCTAACATCTGGTGAACAACAGCCAAAGAACCAATATCATCAACGGAAGACCATCTGTCATACAATTGCATCCAACAATCAGCCTGGTTCCACTTCTGAGCAACAGGGCGAAGGAGTTCTACCAAGCGATCGCCTTTCATATTCCCATAGAACATCATATAATTTGGATCCAATGTCAAAATTGCCCTGACATCCCTAAGGGCTCCTTCATAATCCTTCATGGCAATCAAGAACCAAGCTCTCAACTCAAGGCAGTCAGGAGAAATCTTGAAACCAATTATTTTATTGATTTCAGAAATGGCAGCTCCAATCTTATTCTCCTCCAAGAAAAAAACAGCCCGGTGTTTATATGGAAAAGAAAGAGTTGGGTCTAACTCAGTTGCAGAGATCAAATCCATCGCTTTTTCCTTCCCGATGCAATACAAAGACCTTTCCTGATACATCCAACCAACAGGTTTAAGATCAGAAATAAGGGAGTTTATCACCTTGTATGATGAATATGTGTGACCATGCTTATATTTGGCCCTTGCAACACCCACTGAAGAATAAATATGTCCTTCCTTAAGAGCAGCCTCAAACCAATTTTGTGCATCTTTGTATTCTTTTCTCTCAAACATCACAACACCTAATTGGTGATAAGCAAGTTGCTTCTGCCAACCACTCTCCGCACACTCTCCTAACCTCTCTAAGAGCATCACTGTTGTGTTAGATTTCATATCTTCCTCCATCGCAACCTGACTCAAAAAACAATACAACGAAAATGATGCATGCCCTACCGCTGCCAATCTATCTCTACCCTCTACACTACAAAACAATCTCATAACAGTTAAACATTGTATCGAGCTAGGGAGCTCTCTCAGAAACACCTGTAAGCAAGCTGCCACTAGCAAATACGCCATCTCCTCCAATCCATACTCAATCAACAACAATGCATCATCCATATCCAATACCAAAGCAGCCAAATGAGCATCACAAGCCGATTTCATCTCCGTACAACAAAACCTATTCGCAAAAGAAAGCATCCCTAGAACAACATCATTCCCAAACTGACTCAACCTCTTGGTTCTACTAAAAACCTCAACCGCCCTCATTACCTCAACAGAAAAATCATTAAGAGAAAAATTTATGTTCTCCCTTCTAGACTCAACAAATCCACCATACAACATTGTCATAAAAGGCCTCGAAAGCGACGCCATAAAATATCTACTACACCTAATTTCACTATCACCTATACAAAAAGACATATCATGGCAATCACCATCTTCATAAGAAGTTGAGCATTCACATTCCACATCAACATTATCAGCACTAATAATATTTTTTCGCGAACACGAACAATGATCAAAACCAGATTCATGATCATACCCTGAAACCAAACTAGCCTTAGGACATTCAACTTTTCTTCCACAACAATCCATTGCAGAAGAACCAACAAGTTCATCTTCTCTCCTCTCATACCTCAACCAAGCAGCCAACACAATCTTCTCATGCACATCAACAGCATGCTGCCGCGCCGACCGCAAACTCCGCCGGAACAATTTACTATCAAAACACCCCTTAAAAACCAAACACTGCTCCAAAAACGCTTCAAATTTCCCACCCTCACCCTCGATCCGGCGACGCACGCCGGCGAGGGTTTGAACCAAATCAAATGGCTTCAAACAAGGCTCAATCGAAGGTTCTAGAAGCTCCGACGAAGGAAGGCCACAAGGAAGAAGAGCTTCCAGTGTGGCGGTTTTGGGTCCAACCGGTTTAGTTCGACCGGAGGTTTTGGAGCGGTCTAGTAAATGATGGAAGAGTTTATCTCCGATGGAATCGCCACCGCCGACGACGGCGTTGATCGGAGAATCGGCGGCGGCGGCGTTGAGAGCGTAGATTTGATTGCTTTTACAACCATCCGTGATTTTCGTGCTTCGGATCGAGGTGAGGATGTTGTGCTGCATCTTCGGGGGGAAAATTGTTGTGTTTTTTTTTTTGTTGTTTTTTTGGTTCCACTAAAAGTGGAAAATTAACGGTGGTGGTTTGAGAATGATTCAAGGTTTTAGATTTTAAGGTTGTGGAAATGGAAATTGAAAAAATGGATTGAGAGAGCAAAAGTGGATGAACATTGGAATAAGAATTATTATAAAAATAAAAAATGGGTTTTTTTAGATTCCACTATTTTTGTTTTTGGAAGTTTTCTAATTTTTAATGTTTAATTTTTTTTGTCGTGACAATTAAGACAAATGTTATAGTAATCAAATGTTTAATTTCAATATGTGATTACTCTTTTATTGAGTAAAATTCATGTGAGTCTCACCATTTTATGTGAAGTTCATTTTTAATATGTGGTACTTATAAATAAAAGATTGAGTATTAGAAAAAGTGTTAGAAATAGAGAGTTTTCGTAGCACTTCTCATCTAATCAATAGTTATTTCAATAAATTGAATATAATTTGAAATCGAGTTCTAAAATAGTCAAGTGAAGATGAGGTGTCTAAGATGCGCGGTTGACACATGATTTTCCGTAGTTTTGTTGAATATACAAAATCTCCATCTAATTATCACTTACCCTCTCTAATCACTATTACAAACCAAATTAATTAATCATTGAATGAACGTAAAAATGAAACATTTGTGTATAATAGTGACCTAAGGGATTAATTTGTTACATTTTTTTATCAAATACCCCCTTTGGTTTCTATTTATAAGAAACAATTCCCTTTTTAGGATCCTTGAATAACTTATGTATTTTATATATAATATAAACCATATACTAAAAGATGTTGATATTACTAGTTCAGTATGTAATAAACGGGGAATTGAAATTGTTATTCATGATTTGAATGGTTTGGTTATGATGGTTCTTAGAATTGTGGTTGGACCTAACACAACTTCATAAAATTGGTTTATAAGATGAGGATTATCCTACTTATAAACACATTATCATATTATCTCTTATCTAATATGAGACTCTTTAACACACCCTATCACGTACTATTGAGTTTAGTGAGTGGTCTAATGGCGTAAACCTGATAACATATGGCTAAATGGATCTTGAAAGATACTCAAATATCATATTAAAATTTTTGGTTGGGTCTAATATAGTCCCACAAAATCGGTTGTGAGGTGAGGACTATTTCCACTTATAAATATTTATCTATGTTATCTCTCATTTAATGTGGGACTCTTTAGCAATGTTGCGGCCACTTTATCTTTTGAGACTCTTTATTTTGATGTTACAAAAGTCATAGGTTCGAAAATAACCCTCTAATTTGCTCTTGACATCAGATTCAAACATGTTGTCTTTGAAAGGGATTCTCTTGATGATCTCCATAAATACATGCAAAATCTATATATTTCCCCTATTTTAACTTTGTGATTGCTAATTTTCAAAGGATTGGTAGTGCTTTCCTTCTCTTTTTTTACTTTAAATCAAGTTAAATGTTCCACTAATGTTTTTATTCATCATTTAGCTAGATTTGCTTTGGATTCTTTGAACTTGGTCTAGATTGAAGATTGTCCTCTTTGTATTGTTTCATTTGTTTTAGCCGATTGATTTAAGTGTTTAATGAAATATAATTTTTGTCCAAAAAAAAATATATCTAATTTGAGGCTAGTGATATGACTAAAGCACATCTTAATTAACTTTGCACTTCCCTCAACAAAAAAAAGTAACCTTGCCCTAATTTGTGGTTAGTGATAGTCCCTGCATCATCTCCATTTTCCACCTAAAGAAAGTTTGGTCACACCTCCAAATATAAATTATTTGGATATACATTCAAATGAAAAAAGGTAAAGAGAGATAGAAACTAAAAAATATTTATTTTAAAATAATTAAATATTATTTATTTTGGTGTATATTCACTTAAATAATTTTTATTTAAGGTCATGGCTATTTAAGCTCCTTTAGTTGGCCCACACCAACGTTGTGGCACAACCCTCAACTACATCATCCTTAGACCAATCGAATAAATTCAATTTTTGACCTACCATTGTAGCCTCACGATTAATTGATTGTGCGTCGGTTCACAATAGACATAATTTATTTATTTTTAAAGGACAATAGACATAATTTATGTTAGGTACACGATGGTGAAAATTGGATTTGAATTGCATATAGTCGTATAATCAGCAAGCTCTAGCCCATCCAATCACAACGATTCAGAATCAGATTACAATCTTGGAATTTATACTAAACAACCTCAAAAAATGTCTAAAAGATTTGAACTATTCGTTCTTACTTGCACAATTTTAAATTGTGAATTGTACTCAACTTCGCTCAATCTAAAAAACACTTATATTTATACACCTTTAAATTTTCAACGTCTATGTAACATGTCATTTTATCTCTATCTTTCTCTTCAAACCACATCACCGATGTATCACATATTCTTTTTATTTTTTTCCTTCACAAAGTCTATTGGTTTTAGGTGTCTATAAATCAATTTTCCAATATAAGTTCACCTCAATCCCTTAAGATGTTAACTATATATGTGCCACGTTAAATCACAAAATGCCCATGACAAACACCAACAGACATAACAAGACAACACTGCCTGTCACATTGGCACGGATTGTACTTATTTCCGCACTTGTGGTTATCGATTCCTCTTTGCTTATAATAATGACATTTTTTCTTTGTTTATGTTTCTTTATTCATTATTTTTCTTTGCAAAAATTTATGCTCGATTATTTGCATGGTTTCCTTATCCATCCAGCAAGATTGGTTTAGACGTGGGAGTGTTACGCCTCTGTTTATTGGCCATGTGTGTGTTCATGACACAATGTCATATATTATTATACACGAAAATATGCACTAGTTAATTGCTTTGGACCTTCTTGTCTCCTTCATCACATGGGGTGGAAGAGAAGATTACGTGGATTGTTTATATCCCTAACATTTATATTTATAATTACGTGTGTACGTGTTTCGGTTTAAATTCATTTTGAAGGAAAAACTCTTATGATTCAAAGATTTAGTGGTTGTTTGTTTTGGCGGTGTATAAAAAGTGGACGTGTGTTTACATAGAATCTAAGATTTGTAGTGTATGTATCTATGAAGTCTCAATACTCTAAAATAGAGATACCCGTATCGGATACCGATATTTCACGGATAATTGCAAATACATACCTACGAAGTATCAAAATTAATGTATTTCTAGAATAAAATGTTCTTAATCGTACATTGGCGGTGAGGCGAACACCAAAACAAATACGCACTAAGATAATATTCAAATTCGATACGATCAAGTGTGATTGTTGTATGGATTAAATTGATTCTTTTAGTTTTTGCCGACAGATAATTTTGTATCTAACTTTTTTAGAGAAACAAAATCATTGCATTTCATGAATAATTAATGATCTAGTTAAAAAATATGCATATAACATTACTACAAAAAATACCTATTAAGGGAGCAAAACAAGATGATAAGATGGGAAAGACATTGTCACTAGCCCTAAATGTAGCTGGTGCACGAGATATGTTTACTAAGCAGCTCTTGGTATGTTTTTAGGAAAAAGAGACATAAGAATGGTCAACAAAAGTCAAAGATCTTGTCAAATATGTATCAATTTATGAAGATAAGCTCTATTTTGAAGATGAAGGTCTCAAGGATTAAGTCACTCTAAAGATCGGTAAGACTAGTTTCGTCTTCTTCTGAAAAATGTCCTTGTCCACATTTTGTAGTACGCATTGTCCTTGTTGAGTTAAACGAAGACATGTAGTAGAAACAGACAAAGTTGTTACAGGACAAAGTGGATGCAACCGATCATTCTAAAATAAGCAAAGAAATTCTAAAGTATTGTTCAACAAAATTATCCCTTAGAGGCAAAGATTTCAAATCCGAAGACAACTTCTCAACGAAGCGTGATGTGTTGGAACTTCGTCAAGTAACGGCTCTATTTACATATCCTATAAAAGGACCTTAATCATTTGAAGAAACATAGATTATACACTTTCAACCGTGCCAAAACTATGATCAAATATCTATTGCAAAAGCACTTAAAAAAATTCTTACAAACTTTATCTTAGAATTTCTTAAGTGTTTAGAAATATTTTGAGCTTAATTTAGTTTTACACTCTTTAAGTCTGAAGTGTAAACAAACATCAATTTTATTGCAAACTTTGATCTTGTTGGATTGTAGAAAGTCATCAAGAAGATGCAAGTAATCTTAGACTTGTGTGTCTAAGTACTTTGTAATCAAGATTAATTATAGTGGAAAAATCTCTCAAGTGTGAGGGGACTAGACGTAATCCCGATACTGGGTTAAACCGGAATACATATACGTTTTACTCTCTTATCTTTTCTCTGATCATCTTTTTTGCATCCTCTGATTTGATTTTAACTTAGATTTTCAACAAACGTGAACACAATTCAACCACCCTTTTTGTGTTTTTCTCACCTTCACTTGTTGCTCTTGTTGATGAATATAGTACAACCGACCAGAAAGAGCAAGAAAATACTCACACACCATTGACTCTAGTTATCTCTCCTCCTCCTCCCTCCCATCTACATTCTCCAACTGAGTTGTCATACTGAGGTGCTCCTTATATATTTTATTCAGGAAGGGAATACTTATAAAAGCATCAAACTGGTTATCACACTCCTTTGAGATATTGTCCTCGTGGGCCATCATCTTCCCTTCCATGAGGATGTGTAGAAGACACATCACATCATCTAGCATAACGGTCATCTCCCCAACGGGCATATGGAAGTTAATGATCTTCTCATGCCACCTCTCAAACAAAGCAGTAAGCATGACACCACTCACAGGAGAGAACATTGTATGCATAAGTGGGAAAAGACTTGAACCTATAACTGGAGTCCAGAACCACTTCATATGTGTTGGTGGGTGTGTAAGTGAAAATATCTTCTTCATATGCCTGATGGCCTTACATACACGAATGCGGCTCTAAAATTATACTTAAATCAACATCATTTCAAAATCTTATAAGCAACATGATTAGCAAATGATGACATCAAAGACAAATTAGAAGGCCCCCCATTAAAAGCATAAGGTGGGTGTGTATGGGTGTGTGTGTGTGTGTGGGGGTACGTCATGCTTCTTGCCAGCCTGTACCTCTCATTATACTTCTCATCTCATCTTGGTAGTACGCATCCTGTGTACGATCATGATAGTGTTCCTTACTAGGATCGTATTACTACTCCTCAATCACATAGTACTGGTCTTGAGAAGGGTCAACAACCTGGGACACATTGGTCTATGAGGTACCCTCCAAATAAATCTTACGACCACGTTCCCTTTAGGTGTAGGGTTCACCTCCACTCTCTCCCTACGGGCGTTGTTGGTTGTGGTCTCATTGCCTAGTCTATGCCTATGTGGGTAGTTTGACATATCTACACAACAAAAAACATGAAAATAAAAATCAATAAACTATTCAATGAGGCATTTCATCAAACACTTTGTGCAGAATATGCATTCTTGGTTCATTGTGTTGTTTCAAGTTTTAAACAACCACATTGAACTAAAACCTAGTCTAAACAACATTCACAATGCAAACATGCAAGCATTTGATCAATTACTACGAAAAGAAATCAAAATTTACATAAACCATAAACACTCACATTTGACCAATTTTTTTTTTTTTTTTTATAAAACTAACAAGGTGATGACAAAGGATTATGAATACATGTTATTTTCTTGATAACTTGCTTGACTTTGAAGAAAAAAATTGGTTGGAAAATCATTTGAGTTTGTAAATAAGTGGGAGTTGTTGTTGCTCTTTAGACCCCGTGTTGTTGTGAAACCAACCCCCCATATTTATTGGAAATTTCTTTTGATGGTGTAATTTCTTACTCCTTTTGCATATTGGAAGATATTTTTTATGGTGTATTTTGCTTGTTTTAAACAACATGGAGGGCCTAAAGAGCAATTATCGAATAATTATTCTCTTCTAACTATTTTATAGCTATCTAGTATCCATGATCTAGTATATGGTTGTGCCTACCCACCCACCCTTGCATTGTCTTCTTATATATGGTGTGATTTGATGGTCTCGTGTCTTTCTGGAAGCTAATTAATCGAGTTGCTGATGTCTTGGCCAAGTTCTATTTAGATATAGATTAGAATTTTCATGCTTTTATTTATTAGAATTTTAATCAATAACTGCATTGTAACTGATTTTTAGATAAGTTTGTTTCAAATCCTAAGAGTTAGTTAGATTGCTTGTTCCACAAGCAAGTGACTTGTATGCCTATATAAAGGCTTTGTATTGTGAAACTCATAACATGAATAATATTCACAATTTCATCTAAAAAAACTCTATTATTTTCTCTTTCAGTTTTATAGTTTTGTTTCATTAGGTTCATCTCGCTCAGAAAACAACTTATTGAAATAAGCACTTTTGCTGCGCAATAGAACATAATTTATGTTCTAACATTATTAACATTCCTTACTTTAGACTACATCCCTATTGGCCAATCTAACCTAAAAATCTTACATGGACCATTATAGCTCGAATTGGGTTGGGTAACCTAGCCAGTTTGCTATATCTAACTATATATACTTGTCCAGTTATTTTTTATAAAGTTTCCCATATGCCCTCATATCTCCCCCGACGTAATCTTGATGTGAGTTAACTCCCCTCACTTTTATCGGCATTTTTTTTAGTGTGAGTTAACTTCTGTTGACACTTTTAAGATCGATTATATCGGTTTAAAAAGTGATTGAACCGATCTAAAAAGTGTTAGCGTGAGTTAAACTCACGTTGAAAAATATCGAGCGACAGTTAACTCATGCAAAGTTAAGGGAATGAGTAATTTTGAAAGGGGGAAGAGCAATTTTCAAGAGTTGGAGGCAGAAGGAGAAAGAACGACATTTTTTAAGGCTATTGCTTTTTTCCAACCTATGTGTTACTCGTGCACCCTATGTTCTTTTTCTTTCCAAAATACCATTTGCTCGGCAAATATAACCTGAACGCAATCCAAACTGTTCTAGAATTTTTCATATCTATTCAAAGCCTATGAATATGCAGTTCAGATTGTATTTGTCGAAATATTAAAAAAGTGTTCTGCAAATGAAATCTGAAATGTGTCAAATCTTCAGAAGACCACGTTTAGTGGAGGATTGCAATGTATAAAAATACACAGTTCAAATTATACAAACTGAACTTTTAACATACAACTCAGATTATATTTGTCAAACTGTCTGCACAGAGGCAGAATCTTTGTTCACTACTTAAAACCTCTTTATCATTCATTCAATTGATTTTATTTTATAATAGATGATCACAATGAAAATACAAGTTTGATCTTTAAAATGAACATTAGGAAAAAAAATTAGTAGGGAAATTCTCTATAGACAGAACCAGATCTTTGCAAAAACAAAGGCAGTAGTATTGCACTAAAACATCAAGAGTTCCATTACATGAAGAGTTCCAAACTCAGAGACACTTAAAAAAACTTAGTTAAAAGAGCTAGCCCCATTAAAAAAGACCGCAATCAATGCTCATCTCTCTCTGTATCATCCTTAACTCTATTCCTACCAACTTCTCTTAAGAAAGCCCTCAAACACCATACTTAACCAATTAACCTTAAAATTTCTAAAACATCAAGTAAACACTGGTAGTAGTTATAACATTTAGTAATGAAATCCATTTCCATTGATATTGCCATTGCCATATACATATTCTGGCCTGTAAGCTTGTGGTTTTGTTGCTAATCCATTTTGATATGTTTTGTGACTGATGGGATATCACTTCCTACTCCTCTTGAAGAATTTTGCAAGACAGCATCAAGTTTTCCACATGCTGCTGCAATAAACCCTGTTGTGTTTTGACAAATATAATCTGAACCGCATATTCACAGGATTTGAATAGACATGAGCAATTTTAGAACAGCTCGGATTGTATTCACCGAAATATAGTTCGGATTATATTTGTTGAGCAAAGGACATTGTGGGAAGAAAAAAAATAGGACGTACCAACATATAAGGTAGGAATATTAATAACCATTTTTTAATGTAGCAGTTCTTAAATTACTTTGGATTATGGGTTTGAATCACGTGTATTACTTGGTTATGTTATGAAAAAAAATAAATATATATATATATATAAGGGATAAATTCACATCACTCCATTCCTTACTATTTCACCCATTATCAACAATTTCAACGCAGCCTTATCACTCCTCATTTCTCAACATTTATATTCTCCTACTCTTACTTTTGTTCTTGAAGAGACATGCACGAACAAGAGATTCCAGTCCTAGTGCTACTATGTGGACAATGGGTTCAAAGGTTAACATGCACTTAGAAAGCCACTTTCACAATTTGGACGTGAGTTTGGTCAATTATATGATTTTTTTCTCAAACTCACTTGGATGGTTTGGTGGTGTTGGTCTAAGACCTTGAAGTATCTTTCTTTAAAGTTTTATATTTGATTCTCCTCAATGTAAATTCGCGAAAATGATCAAACAAACATGCATTCAATCAAGCAATTAGTTAATTCCAAAGCTATATAGTTTATGGTTCGTATGGTGTTCCAATATATCAAGTACTTTGGATGATAGGACATGTGTGTAAATTGGTTATGCTACGCTATTTTCTTATGGTGTTGGTCCGAGAAAAAAAAAATAAACCTCTTTTGTGTTCCTCTCTAGTAGCTTTTAGCTCGGCCTTTTAGTCCTTTATCATCACATAAATAAAAAACATAAATTCCACATGCATAAACACATAAGTAGAGGAGATATGGTGGCACAATCCAATGAACTAGAAAACAATAATTTATAGTTCAAAAAAATAATAATAATAATAATAATAATAATGTTTTGAGATATCAGCTTTTCGCTTTCCATCTATTAAAAATCTAGAAAGAAAAAAAAAGTTATGAAATAAAATAAATAGTTATGATGACACCTGTTAAAGATTCCACAAATCGCAAGTGTACATGTTTATTTAAAAAAATCATTTTTTAACGTTTTTAAAAATAAATTGCCACAATTTTCCATTCATAATTTTTATTGTTAGTATAGTAACACGTGCCCTCATAGATGACACTACTTCTCGTTTAAATTCATAATTTTTTTAAAGAAAAATCCAACAAATTAAATGAAAAAAAAAATTCACATCATCCCATTCCTTTCTATTTCATCAACTATCAACAATTAGAACATAGCCTTAAGATTCATAACATTTTGTACAAAGGGTATCATAAGGGATAGAAGAAGTCTAGATATATTTGTTCCTGGTCAATTTCTTAAGTCCAAGATAGTATTATTTAACCTAATGTTTTAGCTTCGCTTCTACTTGAAAGAAGTTGTGCCAAATATTTTTTAACAAAAATATGCTGTTTATTTTTTAATAAAATTACAATTGATAAAAGTAGGTTTAAAAAGGTTTGATGAGCTTAGTTTTAAATTCCTTTCTTTATTCCCATGGTATTAATTTTATTTTTTGAGTCATGATCTTCTCTAGTTAAAATTTCCTATCAGTACGTGACACCCCTGCCCCTGCCGATACGCCTTATCACTCGGCCATCCGCTTCAGTTTGATGTGCCTGCTCTCGCGTAGTGGATGCGGTCATGGTGTATGTCGCATCGAACCTAGTTCATGCATTGGTCTATACCTAAAACAATCAAAATCACATATACAAATAAACAAAATACATAAAGTTGCAACAACAAAAAATAGCAGTTTCAGCATCACGTTCGGATTATATAATGTGAACCATGAACAATTTTGTTCAAATTATATAATCCAAAAGTGTTTAACACCCAAAAAAAACAAAAAATAAAAAACAATTTTCCAAAGGAATGCGACCTTACCTTCTGTTTGGTGTCTGAAAAGGCTTTAAGTGTGATAATTTCGACATAAAAACCTTCGAGAATCGTACTATGCAATGTGCAATGCTTTGGATTTTGGGTGGTGTGAGAGTGGTTTTAGGGCAAAAAATTGTAACCGTGTAAATGGGGGTGGTTATTGATTTTGCTTATATATATATATATATATATATATATATATATATATATATATATATATATATAATAATCAAATTA